>Ga0228710_1007178_pt1 | contig 16572 bp, 7 predicted proteins | sample MedpolnodulmetaG_FD_177995 | JGI IMG/M metagenome (GOLD analysis project Ga0228710, IMG submission 177995) | Root nodule microbial communities from Medicago polymorpha collected in Santa Monica, California, United States - pink nodules | ecosystem: Host-associated > Plants > Roots > Nodule... | reverse complement strand
TTATAAAAAAAAAAAAAAAAAAAAAAAAACTTGTGGAGTACAGAAAACTTGTTATTCAAGTTAAATTCAGTGCACTATGTAGAAAGGTTTTTCTACTAGATAAGAATTGATTTGTGTGATGAAATTTTCTAACATATGCGTAAGGATTTGAAAGGTATGGGTGGGGAGCCCATGGTAGAAAAATAAGTTAATAATTACTTAATTAAGACTACAAAAATATCCTTACATCATATCTTCAAAAAAATTATAATCCTGTAAAAAAAATCAAAAAATTTAAAATAATGAATACATGAGTCACCTATATATATTATAATAGTATATAGTATAATATATTAGTATACTATTATTGCTAAAGTTTCATTGAATTTGAAAGCAATAATTTGTTCTGAATATGATCAATAAAACTCTTACTTTAGGCTTCATCATAGATGGACATGAGATTGAGAGAAATCACAACCAAGATTAAACTAATGATAATGGTAATTTTGCCTAGTGTATTAGTCAACCCCATTTACTTTTAGAACTTGGGATAAATCTAACCCAACTCTTAAAAAATTGACTTGTAATCTTTCAAAAAAAAAATTTGACTTGTAATGTAAAGAGTGTTCCACTTATAAGTTCATTTTTAGTTTTTTTTTTTTAATTAAATGTAAGACTCTTAATACATACCCCTCACATGTAAGGTTGGTCACATGGAACATGATTCAAGTGGCTTGATAATGTTGATTCTAAAAAGCAAGTGGCTTAACGAATTATGTATAGACTCCAATATTATCTTAAACTTTTGATTAGCCTAACTCCCTTACAAAATAATTGTGGTATTTGAACACAAAATATATTTGTATTGTATGTGACCCAATAACAATACATATTTGTTTCTATTCTTCTTCTTTTTGACATGAAACTAAAGAGTAACTTTCTTCTTTTTTTCAACAACTCAAGCAACTAAAGAGTAACTTAGTTTGACATGAAAATTTTGATTTCTAAGAACATTAATTCATCCAAATTTGTTGAGAAATGATATTTGAACAACCATTTTTTGACAATTTTGTGACAACTTTCTCTTTCATACTCACATTATATTTTTACTTTCTCTCTCTATTGCTTTGGTTTTTGTGTCAATCACTCATTTTCTTTGTAAAATTTTGGTTATTGCAAAGGTTGTCATATAAAACGATGTTCAAATAACACAACTCAATTTGTTGGACTAATTAAAGGTACGGTTTCTAAGATTAACCGAGTTGTACTTGCCACCAACAACGATGATAAGATAGCACTTTCACAGTCCTTTCAGTTTGATTAATGGTGTATAGTATTTTACGTGACAATCACATATTCCTACTTGTTCATGCAACCGTTATAAATGCAAATTATAGGTTGTACCGTTGTAAGTTGGTTCACCGGCCTAGCTTTAGCATATTGATTGATTGATAAGAACCTTGTAATTTTCTGTGTAAATTAATGTGCTTGTTCTACAACTATAACTTCAGAAATTCAAAATTATATGCAGCATAAAGTATAAAGCAGGGTTCTACTTCTAATATTCTATGCATGTGGCAAGTTCTTTTTAAAAAAAGTTTGTGTCAGTCTTCCCTTTGGAGTATTATTGATCTCTTTATATCAGAAGAATATTACTGTGGAGTTAAATTTTGTCACAATATGAAAAAACCCTATCATATCATATCAGCAGAATTGGAGTGAAGTAAATTTTACCCTACAAAAATAGGTCTTCAAAGTTCAAAGCATATACATGCATATATATTATCTTCTTGCTTGTCACTGATGGACCCTTAACCATGTGATGTGCCACGTGACAGTCATGGTGACCTACACCCAAGTCCCAACTTCTCTTCAATTACATTCCATCAGCTTGACTTTGTGACATGCATGTCATCTTTATCATAATCTTCTTAATTTCTATTTCTATTAATATACATGTTGTACCAAACCAACATTCTATGCATATTTTGATGCATCATCACATTACACCTCTAAAATTAATTTTCACCTGCAAATACCTCACAGCTAGCATATCCTAATATCAATCACACTGACATCAATGTCATCATGTTCAACGTGTGACACCTATATTATTGCCTCAAACCCCACCTTAATTAGTGTATAATATTAACATGAAGCATGGTCAATTAGGGTCCGAGCCACACAAATCAAATTACATCATCATGTAGCAAATAGCATTATTTGTTATACACGTTTTTTTCTTGACCAAGTTATATGTTATATATGCTATTATTGCTCAGAAATACACCATGTTATTCAAAAAAATAAATTAATCACAGAAATTTATTAGAAAATTGTAAAATTTCTTTCAAATTTCGTCACAATTTAGTAACAAAGAAATTGGAAATCATTTCGCTTGTTTATATCCAACTTTGTCAATCAACATATATGTTAACATGTTGTATTGTCAATCAACATATATGATAACCCGCTTGGATTGGTTTGGTGGTATTACCTTAGGACCTGAAGTGCGCTCCTCCTCGAGGTCTCAAGTTCGATTCCCTTCGATGATTGGTTGTCGACAAAAACACCCCACTAACTAAAGTCCAAGCTATCACAATAAACAATCATTCGGGTTCCAATGTCAATAGTAGAATAAACAACATGAAATCTTTAATCTACTCAAACTCTATTGCCAAGACAACACATTATTCTCCTCAACCATTTCATCAATCTCCTTGATATTATTATTGAAAATGATATTATTATAGATTTTCGAATTACCCAAATTTATGCATGCCAAATCAATCACCAACCATTTCTAAGTGTTTTGTTCCTCACCTCCCGGCTTCAACTTTCAAAATGAACAAACAAATTTTACGGGGTAATGATATTCATATTAGGCCAAGACATTATCTTGGACCACAATTCAAACATCACTTGACAATGCAAGAATATGTGAGTCAAAGTTTCCACGCTCCCATCACAAAAGACACGATTTAAATTTACCGCCAAAAAACACTATTTCTTCTAACAAGGTTATCTCTTGTTTGGATACGATTATGAAATAGCTTTAAAAAAAAAACCACTACGTTAGAATTTTGTTTGTAGACCATCCCCAAGTAACTTTTTATTTCTCCATTTGTACCAAATAAAACATGTTAACCACTTTTTGTCACTTTCATGTTTAACCATGACATAAATACTCATATATTCATATACAAATTTGAACCACTTTAAATTTTTTTCCGTGGTCTTTTTTTGTTCAAATTGAAACCTATGAAATCAATTTTACGAAAGTAAAAAAATATGGCCAAGCCTAAGTAATGTGGCCCACGAAAGTGACTTATCCATGCCTTAAATTTGGGGGGCTGGAGGCATCCCGAGTGTGTCGACATCTCAATGAACCTAACAAATAACCTGCTCTCTTCAATATTGATAACGACTTCCATCATAGCCTATCACCAAATACTTCTATATTTTATGTCACTTATAAACTAATTTTGGTCAACAATCTCATTTTTTTTTCATTGTTTTTTATTCGTTTAATTTAGAACAATTCCAAGTCAATTCTTCCTTTGAAAATTTGTATAAAGATAAAAAGGGGAATATGGTGTCCCCTTTAAGCAACCGCACCCATCCAATTAACTCTAATATGATATGCTCAATTCTCTTTCATTTGTCATTTCTCTTTTAGTAGTCTTCAAAGAGGTTCTTAAGCGTCCCATAATTGACGTATTTATGTTTTCACTTTTTCACAACCAATCATATTGCTATATTAAGCTTCTAGATAGATGTTTAGAGCTTTATTTGAGTTCATTTTATGTGTATATATCTCCACATGACGAACCTGTAATTCATTTTTATGTCACGCATGACTTATTTACTTTTTTTTTTACTTGATTTACATTGTTTTATCATATACTCCTATATGAAACCAATAATTATTTGAGTTCATTTTATCATACACTTTGGTTACACTACCTATATAAATTATAATATTCAAGTTTGAATATTGAATGAAACAATCTTAAGCTAAACTTTACATGCCTTCCGGTGAGACTTCAAATTAACAGAATCTATTTCATTTGAAAATCAGATAGTTAAGACCAAAAACTAATTGAATATAAAAATCTTAGAAATTTTAAGTTTGATTGGTACAAGTACCTTGTAAGAAAATTTCATTTTTTTTTGGAGGGAAAATTTCATTTAAAATTTGAATTAATTTTAAAATAAATTAATATAAAAATATGACATAACATTAAATAATTGATATTGAGTACATATTCAATCAACTTTAGAGATAATGATGCCTACACCAAAACAATTAAAAAAAAAACAGTTTGAGCCCAAGTTTTTTTTTTTTTTTGATATAGTATTATTTAGCAAAAATAATTCTTTTTAGGGAATTTAGCGACAATATATGGTCACTATCTTATTAGAAGAAAAAAAATAGATGTGTATGTTTATTTTTTAGTTGGTAAAATGCTTTATCGATGATTGTCAGTTCAAGCCGTGAAGGGGAGGAAGTGGAGAATACTATTGCTATGGACACTCTCCAACGCTCACTATCTTATTAGATGAGATCATGTGGGTACCAGACTTTCAGAATGAGTCCCAAATAAAATGATGAGACTCGCATGAATTTCATCAAATAAGAGAATAAGTGTTACATAGTGTGTTCATATCATTTTTCGAGAACGCAAGAGATTATTCCTAACATTTCTCTTTCATATTAAAGATCTAGCAACAACATATATCTAAAATTAGGAAATTGTAACAATTACAAAAAAAAAGAGACTAAAATTGCTTCATCCTATAATATGGAAGATTGTTGTGAGAGAAGATGATTGTTTACTTGTTCCTCTCCATTATTCTTTTTTCTATATTGACTGCTTAATCCTATTGAATGCAATGCAAGAAGTTTCCCATATCTAGTGAAGTCAAAGGGAAAATAACTTAGCCCTCCTGCATTCTTAGAGCAGCAAGAAGTTTTGTCATGATAATGTCTTCTTGGAGATTGGTTAAATTAATTAAAAAGTGGTTTTTTTCTTGAAGTATATTTGTATGGGATCTGATCCATATACTATTTACTCCATAATCTAAGTAGTCAATGTAATTGCATTAGCACCAAAAAGATAAAAGTGGGGACAAAGTGAATCTTTATTTCATCCTGATGGATTTTAAAGGTTGTCCTTGATCTTTTCCACGTCATAATTAATGACAAAGTCTGTATAATATAGAAGGACTGGTCTTATAACTATCAATATATTGATCTATCCATATATTTTTTAACTAACCACGTTATCATATCATTGAGAGGAACAGTCCCATATGAGATATATGGCCATCAATTTAGTGGATGTATTTTTTTTTTTTTGAGCAAATTTTAGTGGATGTATTGATTCATATGCTATTTGAATTTTTGCATGATTAATATATGAGTAAGATTGACCTCAAAAGAAGTTAATGGGAAAATTCATGGCAACAAAGGCAAGTTCTTTGGTGGACTGGACAAGCACATGAGATCATCAAAAGCGATAGAAGCAACGTATTTACAATGTATTTTCTCGTACCACATATATTTGATTTTGTTTTATAAGGGATTGATTTTTTTTTTAAAATTTCAGTGCGAAACGCTTAACATTAAATAGTTATCACAAACACTTGAAAAATGTCATGTGAATAGTGTGTATATATAATTCATATTTGAACTTTACACACACTGCAATCAACTATCTGATAATGTAGATTAAATAATCTTGTTTTGTTGGAAATAAATAATCTTGTTTTGAGTCTTTTGACTTCTAGTAAAAAAAGTTTTTTTAAAGAACATTAATTATGAATGAATTAATTGTAATTTTGCATAAAAAAAACATAAGAAAAGTTTTTTTTTTTTTTTAAATTAAGACATTTTTTTTCGTTTGCAAGTGGCATCAAAATTTTCATTGAGCATCATGTGTGTACACATTTACACCACCATTTATATACATCTTCACCGGCATCTCTTACTAACATATATACATGACCGTACAAGTGTCATCATATTATATGCTTTTAGATGAGGTATACTACATCATATAATTCTAACATTTTGCCTTGTCAAGATTTATCAATATTGCTATTGTCACAAAATCTGATTCTATGTTAGCAATTAGAAATAGAATATAATAATTCTATATATATGCGGTCTAGCAATTGCCAAAAGCTAATTATTATTGTTGTTGAACCAAAAACAGTCTTAGATTGCCTTTACGTAAAGCATCTTGCTGTGCTATAAAAAAGAAAAACAGGTAGTGAAAAGGAAAGCACTAAAAAGGTAGGAGATGACCAAGTCCAAGTTGTTATTCAATAGTTCAAAGCTTAATAAGGAGCCGCAGCATGGACACGCAAGTACTAATTAAACTATAGTGAGGCAAAGTTAGCTGAGATATTTATGTATCATTTGAAGCTAATTTATTAAATTTTTAACTAATTTCAGTTATTTAATTCATCAAACAATTTAAAATTGAGGACTATTTAGGTTTGCCTTATTTTTATTTTCAAAATAAATAAAGAAAAAAATAGAAAGAATGAACAGACCAAACTTATAACTAATTAACAAGAAAAACGATAACCAGGAGGGAAAATTATATTTCTAAAAATATCCTCTGAAATAAAAGGAATGAATAGTCGAATTCCACCCGACAAAACCCTAGATAGAAATGTCATGATTAACTAACTAACTTGTCAGCACATGTGTTGGTGCTAGTAAACTTTTTAGCTATTATGAACTTTGATTGTATTATCACATTTGATATTTGAGATAGAAATGTTTACACTGGATCCATGGATATATTTTTAATGTATGTATTTTGAGTACTTTTGAGAAAATTTGTTAAATAAAATTATTATAACTAATGAGATAAAAACCTAAATTACAAATAATAACCAGAGCTTAATTTGAAACTATATATTACAATATAATTGGCAATTCTATTTGTCAATTAAATGGAAATTCGAATGCATGCATTGATCTCCAACTAATCTAAGTTTGGATGACCTATATATATAAAATAAAGGAAAATATTTCAAAATACCAATTTTTCTATCACACAAAAGTTGAACTAGACATACCTTATTTGAGGGAAACCAAATGATCACCACATAGTGATAGAGTAGCAAAGTGTTGGTAATTACAAACGAAGTTAACATGCTTTTTACTTAAATCATATAGTCTGATTAGGTTTTATGCAGGTGGTCACAGTTGAAAAGTATATAAATGCTTATAAACTATTTAAAGTTTTGATTTTTTTCACATAATGTAAAATATTTTGTGCATCAAAACAAATTTAATATTTTTGTATGAATCAATCATCTTTGATTGCACAAGTATTTTCTAGCTTAACCAAAGTCATGTGTTCGAATCCAGTTTTGAACATGCAACAACGTTAAAACTCTTAGAAAAAATTTGCCGTCTATTTGAATTTCACAATGCTCTAGAGATTGCGCGCACGGAGAATACCAAATTTACACCAAAATCGTCTTAAATTGCAAAGACAAATCGTTTGAACCAGATAGAATAAAAAAATGACCTCCTCATTACTTGTGTGGGCGGTTGCGGAATGCAGAGTCGTCGATCACCTCCTCATTACTTGTAACCATTTTGGTCAGCTATGGACGCTCATTCGTGGTTGGCTATGCCTTTCTTCGGTTGATATTTTTCGTTCTCTTGATCATTTTCACCAATTCGGCCAGCTAGTAGGGTTTCCCAGACACACTCATATATTTTTTAAACTCGTATGGTTCTCATGTGTTTGGACGATTTGGAAAGAAAGAAACAATCGGATATTCAACAACAAATCTTCGGAGCTTCATCAATTACTAGACAAAGTTAAATTACTATCTTTCACTTGGCTCAAGGCTAAATTGTCAAACTTTGCCTACTCTTATCATGAGTGATGGCAACATCCTTTATCTTGCATGGGCATTTATGTGTAATTGTTTTAGCTGTTTTGTAGCAGCTTGCCTTTGTTTTTGGCTATGTTGCTTTTGTAACAACTCTATTTGATCCCTCTTAGCACTCCTTGTGTGGTGGGGGTCCTTTTTGTTGTGTTGATATATATCTCATTTTTCCTTGTTAAAAAAAACAATAACATATTCTCTTTCAAATAATTTAATATTATTGCATTTTGACGTGTGAATTTGAAATCAACAAATATAATATTTCATTTCATGAAGCGGTCTAAAAGGAAGAACGGGTTTGTAGCTTTCAAACTTGATCTGGAAAAAGCCTTTGACAACGTCAACTGGGATTTCCTTAGCTCTTGCCTCCATGATTTTGGTTTTCCTGACATCACCATCAAGCTCATCATGCACTGTGTATCTTCCTCCAGCTACTCTATTTTATGGAATGGGAACAAACTTCCTCCCTTCAATCCTACTCATGATCTCAGACAGGGTGATACGTTGTCTCCGTACCTTTTCATCCTTTGCATGGAAAAGCTCTCAGTTGCTATCAATTCTGTCGTCAACCAAAGGAGTTAAGATCCGATTCAACTCACAAATGGGGGGCCTCAAATTTCTCACCTTTTATTTGCAGATGATGTCCTCCTTTTCACTAAGGCGAAGAACTCTCAATTTCATTTCATCCACAACCTTTTTGATAGATCCAGTAGAGCTTCTGGTTTGAAAATCAACATTGCTAAGTCAAGAGCTTACTACTCTTCTGGTACTCCGCATGGAAAATCACCAATCTCACCACCATCTCTGGAATTCAAAGCACTAATTCTCTTGGAAAGTACTTGGGATTCCCTATGCTTCAAGGTCATTCGAAAAGAAGTGATTTCAATTTCATAATTGAAAAACTGCAAACTCGTATGTCGTCTTGGAAGAATAGGCTCTTAAGTAGAACAGGTAGATTAACTCTTGCAACATCTGTTTTATCCTCCATCCCTACCTATTATATGCAAATTAATTGGTTTCCTCAGAATATTTGTGATAGTATTGATCAGACAACTCAGAATTTCATTTGGAAAGGAACTAATAATAAAGGTATCCATTTAGTGAATTGGAAAAAGGTCACTAAACCAAAGCATCTTGGAGGGTTGGGAGTTTGCACAGCAAGAGACGCCAACACATGTCTGCTTGGGAAACTTGTTTGAGAAATGGTTCAATCAACTAACAAATTGTGGGTTAACCTTCTCTCTGATAAGTATAAAACAGGGAAGAATTTTATCCATGCTACCTTCAACAGTAGCAGCTCCCCTTCCTGGTCTTCTATTATCAAAGCCAAAGATACTTTTTGCTCTGGTTACCGTTGGCGTGCCGGGTCAGGTTCCTCCTCTTTTTGGTTCCACAGTTGGAGCACTCTTGGTTTTATTGGATCGCTTGTTCCTGTAATTGACATCCATGACATCCACCTCTCAGTTAAAGATGTTTTCACTTTCAATGGTCAACATACTCAGGCTCTCTATACAAATATTCCCCAGATAATAGCAGACTCTATAAACAACACACACATGAATTTCACTGAAATGATGGAAGATGCGTTCATATGGAGTCACAACAAAAATGGTGTCTACACCACTAAAAGTGGGTACTCGTGGCTGCTTCAAAATTCGGATTCCCCTTCAAATACTACACCTACTTTATCTTGGTCTTGGATTTGGAAGTTGAAGGTCCTTGAGAAATTCAAGTTGCTTGTTTGGCTCGCGTGTCACAATGTTGTCCCTACTTTATCTCTGTTTCATCACCGTCATATTGCGCCTTCTGCTGCCTATTCGAGATGTGGAGAACAAGAGGAAACTATTTTACACTGCCTCCGAGACTGCAGGTTCTCTTCCAGCATCTGGTTCAACCTTGGTTCCACGGATCAGACGTTTTTCTCGGACAGCGTCGTGCACAACTGGATAAAATATAACGCAAGTGGTAATCATCCTTCAACCTTCCTTGCCGGCCTCTGGTGGACGTGGAGACACGGAATTTAATGTGTCTTAGCCATGACACTTGGACTCTCCCTCGGCTGAGCTTTCTCATTCATGACACGGCTGATTCCATTGATGCCAGCTTTCAAACGACGACAAATACTCGCCAAAATCGCATGGTTCGATGGAATAATGAAAACTTCAGTTGTCATGTGCTCAATGTGGATGGAAGTTGTTTTGATGGGGTTATTCGCAATTCTGTTGGTTTTTATCTCTCGGGGTTCTCCGGATTCGTCCCATCTTCAACGGACATCTTGTTTGCCGAGCTCATCGCTATTCATCGTGGCCTTCTTTTAGCTGTGGAAATGGGATTAGAAGATTTGGTGTGCTATTCAGATTCCCTGCTCTCTGTAAGTCTCATCATTGGTCATGCCTCCAATTTTCATGTTTATAGAGTTTTAATACAAGACATAAAAGACCTCTTGTCCTCAAGAAACTTCACCATTCATCATTGTCTCCGTGAAGGAAATCAGTGTGCCGACTACATGGCAAAGCTTGGAGCCAACTCCAATGAAGAACTCTCTTACCATGCTACTCCTCCGGGCGACCTTCTCCCTTTGATTAGAAGCGACGTCATGGGAACCTTCTTCCCTAGAGCATAGGCTTTCTTTTTCCTGTTTTGTTTCTACCTTGTTGTTTTCTTTTTTCTTAGCTTTGTAAAAAAAAAAAAACAAATTTAATATTTTATTTGAATATATATCAACATATACAATTATATCAAATCATGTGCTCTAAATTAAGATTGGAGAGGTGGGAAATCAATCATGCTCAAAACTTGAATGGTTAGAAAGAATAGATGCTGACGTTGGCTCCCCATCAGCACAGCAAGACAAACCGTCTTCACCCACGTGCTTGTCACTGTTTCAGGCTACGGTCAAATGCCGGTGCCAGTCTCAGACACGTGTGTTCCTTTCTATTATTCCAAAACCAAAGTTCGTACGTATTTTTCAATTTTACAACTAAGTCGAAATGTTTGAATCATTGACCACTACAGTTTCTAAACATCTTCTTCTCAACTCAAGCTCCACTTCAAGCTGTGTGCATCATAGCTCCACGTTAATTTGAAGCTTTTCTTTTTCTCATGTGATGCAATATATACATATATAAAAATGGTCCAATGTGAATATCATATATCTTTATAAAAAATTTAACTTAACCTTTAGACATTAGTAATGTGTGTATTATAAACATGATTGTATTATAATTAGAGGAGTTGATTTGGGAGTACAAAAGTTTACTAATAAGACAATATTATTTGGGCGGATGATAAATAAAATTTAATTTTAATTTACCTCAACAAGTATTATTTAAATTACGAAAGTTTATATGTCATATACTACACGACAACAATTGCTGAGATTTTTTTTAACTCGAATTCATCAACGTTCCCTATATGTATGAAAATAAATTTGACATTATTGGAAAAATGTGAGACTAGGTAAAAGCAATAATAGAGTCAACCATGTTTTATTTGACTATTAGTTTTTAAATCAACATAAAGACCGGAAATACAAACCAGTGAATGAAGATTTTACATGGGATTTTATTCCACTGTACCTTTTGACTGCTTAAATAAATTAGAATTATTGGTTTCATGTGGTACATTATGTTTTCGGCATTCCAAGAGAACACAAAAGAATATGTCAAAAAAAGAGAGCACAAAAGAAGTTTTTGTTTTTTGGTTTAGGTTTTTTTAGAAGACTCCAAATTGGGCTGAACAGTCAAAAACTTTTTTAAAAAAATGATCAATTTAATTTTAATTTATTGCCAACTTTTAGTGTTTCAAAGGGTTAAATCATTTCCTCCAAAAAAAAAGGTAATCAAATCAAGATTCTACCAGATATTAATTAAGATTATATTAGAGTAAATTTTATATCATGGCAGTATATAAATTAAAAGACCATATTTTGTCTTGTAAAATGCTTATATTATTGTTAAAAAAAATGCTTATATTACTGTACTGATTAAAAAAAAAAATCTTATATTATATTTTAATGTGGACCCAGAGGTGATGATTTGATTAATTTGATCACCCTATATGACTAGTGTATATATCTTATGGTTAATTAATTAATAATAGCATGATTTAATTCGTATAAATGTCGGTGTAAAGAATTTTACATGAAAATTTTACATGGAAATAATGTATGCCTTTTGATTTATTTATAGGTCAGGCTGCAAATGCAAAGTGACATTAATCTCCCTATCTGGTTAACTAATATTGATGAGTTTCCTTAATGGAAGTAAGATGGTCTAAAAATGTTTCCATATGAGAAAGCATGCACTTTCTACTCTTTTGATTGGAGGGTATTTTGTCAACCTCCTTTTTAAACGTGACCTAGCAATTCTCTGTTCAAACCCAAAGACTTTCTCATTTTCTTTTATTCTTATATATATAATATAACACACACACACAAACACATAAATAACTCATCAAGAGATAAGACTTTAACCAAACTTCACTACACACTCTTCTCTTTTGCTTCTATATATCTTTCTCTTTCTTCTTCATGTCTGATGAACCTAAACCTTATTACCAAGACTTCATGCTAGATCATAATTATCATCATCAGAAAACAGATCAAGAATCTAACAACATGTACTCATGTGAGAAACAATTTTCAACCTTTCATAACTTAGATTCATCACAACCTAATTACTTTGATCCATCATCTTATAATAATATGAGTTTCACAGAAAGTTTACAAGGAGGAAACATGGATCACTACAATTCACCACTTGCAACTTCTTTTGGAGTACTATCTCCTTCTTCATCAGAGGTTTTTTCATCTGTTGATCAAGGAAATCAAAAGCCTTCAGCTGGAGAATTAGTTGGTGGTGAACAAACCCTTGCTACACTTAACTCATCTATCTCTAATTCCTCATCTTCTGAAGCTGGAGGAGTAGAAGAAGAAGATTCAGGAAAGAGAAAGAAAAATATTGGACAGGTTAAAGAAGAACCGGGACAAGAAAGCTCTAAAAATGGGTAAATCTTTTCTTCCTCTTCTTAAACTTAATTATCTCATCAAACCCTTGACTTTAATTGATGGTGCAACATGTAGTTATTATTACTTAATATATGTTTTGGTATGAAATACAGGAACAACAAGGTTGATAAGAAGAAAGGAGAGAAGAAGCAGAAAGAACCAAGGTTTGCTTTCATGACAAAGAGTGAAGTTGATCAGCTAGAAGATGGATACAGATGGAGAAAATATGGACAGAAAGCTGTCAAGAATAGTCCATACCCTAGGTAATTATAAACAGTGGCATTCGATGGAAGATCCATTACCACTATTAAAACAAAGTCAATAATTTCACATAAAACTAAATTATATCATATACTAACTCACCTATACTACTCTATAGATCTGCTTGATGTGGATGTTAATTAGTAGTTAATTTCATCAATTCAAATTTCTTTATACATATATTCAAATCTTATTTATTTACGCCCCATGTTCCTAAGAGAGACATTAATGTATATTAATTGAATCATAGCTAGTAAAAACAAAAGGAAATGAAAGGAAAGTCAAAAGGAAAACCATGTTCAAATTACATCAAGTATAAAACTCTAGCTAGGGTCTACTCTAGATACCATCAAAACAATGGCTTGTATATATTTCTTAGCATTAATTAATTGTAAATGAAAGTAATTAATTTGATGGGAAATTGCATTTGATATTGCAGGAGCTATTACAGGTGTACAACACAGAAATGTACAGTGAAAAAACGCGTAGAAAGATCATATGAAGACCCAACAACTGTGATAACAACATATGAAGGTCAGCATAATCATCCTGTCCCCACTTCCCTAAGAGGCAATGCGGCTGCAATGTTCACACCTTCTAATTTGCTATCTACACCCACTCCTTTCTCGTATGGGTCAAACTTCCCCCAAGATCTTCTTCTCCACATGCACCACCACAACACCTTCAATATCACTCAACCAACAACACATACTACTAATAACGTTGCTGGTTCCATTTATTCACACAACAACATTAACAACTCACTTCTTCAACAATATCAACAACAACTTCCTCCTGATCAATATGGACTCCTTCAAGACATTGTCCCTTCCATGTTCCTCAACAGGACCAACCACAACTAATTATTAATCAAGATCCATTCATATGTACTCTCTCTATCTCTCTCAGTGATCTTATTTATGATCTTTTTTGTACATATATTTATATAGTTTAAGTATGTAATCTTCATAGCTAGTTTCATTTAGTTATGACTTATCATGACATCTGCTGTATGATGGATGGTAAGTGGGAACTGTTTTTGTTTTCTTAAGGAAAAATCATCGAGTACGTATGTATTAATCCTAGGGAGAGATTATTTAGAGGACAACATATCTTTTTATACATATATATGCATGCAGTTTGGCAGCCCATTTAATTGGGATTTTCATGCTATATATGTGGAGTATTAGTACTATGTAACATCATCTATGACAATTGAGATGTTAATTAATAACTTTTATATGGGTTAGGGGAAGAAAAATGTTACTTGACTTTGTTTTGTCTATTGTGCAAAAGTAAATTAGTTTTTGAATTATATACATGTATGCATGTGTTCTTTCATTTGATCAACAAGTCACGTCGTATCCGTTTTCATCTTAATGCTAAGACATATTAATCTAATGATCAAAACAAATTTGTATATAGTGGAAAATTTGTATCACTTGTACCAGTTTTAGAACCTATTGATAGCATATATGTTAAACTATTTCAAATTTTGATCCACCACACAGTGTTTATTTTATTGAAGCTTCAAAGTGTACTACGTAAATGAGATAAATTGGGTTTGTCTGCTATTTATTGGTCTACATATTATTAAGCTTGGTTTGACCACTGTGGGTAATGGGTCAACCCTCCCAATATATAATTATTTTGTTTATTCACACATTTCATATTTTTCTTAATTTGATTATATTAGTTTTTTCACAATTATCTATTTGGTGAGATAGGATTGAACACATGTGTAATTTCATTTACATGAACGGTTAATATCAATTAAACTCAAGTTTTATTCATTTAACCGAACCAAATTAATTATTATAAACTTTGAAAACATTGTAGCAACTCACTATGCTAACAATTTATGTGTTGGTTAGATCAATAGGACTAAACTCCTTTTAGTATTTGATATGTCATTTGAATTTGACTCTATATGATATCATATTTCAATTCTAGTTTATAATAATACATTTAAATGTACAAAAAATTAATGTAGACTAATTAATGGTTTTAAATAGAAAAAGTTCACAAATTTATAATTTTACCCAAATTACCAAATTTAATATAATAATAGTAATAAAATTGTTATTCATATTTATTTAAAGGGAAATGTTAACTTGTGCCCTTAAGGCACAAGTTTAGAAACTAAATGTAGAAATAATGTATTGGAATGCGTGCATTAAATTTAATCTTTAGTGTTTTAATGAATTGAATGCACAAAGTTTAAGAAAATATTTCTTTTTTTGGATTTCTTAACGTGTGCCCTAAGGGCACAAATTAACACTACCCTTATTTAAATAGATCAGCATGATAGACTTAAAAGACTTTTCTTATGGCATATAGTCTGATTTTTTTAGCTAAATAAACTTTTAAAAATTTAAGTATTCTCTATTAAAAAAAAGGATTTAACCTGAGTTTGACATAGACTAAGCTATATACCCCTTTAAACCGATCTGACATATTCTCACTCGCAAGAAACTCACAGAATGAAGAAGAAAAAAGATGGAAACCCCAAACCCACCCTAGTATATGGATAAATGCTCCCTAACACACAAAGCAATTAATTCAATGGAGCCACACACCGCTCATAATATAAACAACACCTCCCTTTTATTTTAGCCAAAAATCATCCCTATAAGATCAGGTTCTTCTCTAAGAGTTTGAGTGTTACGTGTGAACTAAAAAATGATACCCTTATTCTTTTAATTTGTCTTATAGAATCGCAGAAAACTATTCGATATACCTCGTGATATAGCAAATCACATTTAAGATTTCCATTTATTTTATACAAATTTCTCTCAAAATACAATAACAAGAATATGTAATAGTATTCTATAGGTTATAAGGTATGTTTGTATTTTGTTTCAAAAAAAAAGTATGTTTGTATTAGAAAAACAATTATCAAGATGATCGAAATTATCAGGTTTTAGGAAAATTTTAAAATGTTTGCAAACATAATCTCAATTCATTTTCATTGCTAAACAAAAATCCCAATGGATTTATCATAGATCCTATATTACTCAAATCTTATGTTCAGGGAACAATATGTTTGATTAGCGATATATCTATTGATTGGCGAATATATAAAAGGAATATACTTTTTTTTTAGACTTTTATGGGTCAATTTTATCCTCCAATTATTATTAAAATAACATGTTAATTTAAAAATATATATATTAATGTAACTGATTCTCTTAAAAAAAATGAAGTAACAAGACACAAAAAGATAATCTATACCAATATCTATAACAATATATAAATGGAATAGCGTTCCCTAAAAAAAGGGAATAACTTTATTAAAATACTTCTTAGCAAACTCAATATTCGGTTGTGCGATTCAAGAGATTTTCATGATAGTTTTTTTTTTTTTTTTTTTAATTTAAATTTTAACAATATTTTTT
>Ga0228710_1007176_pt1 | contig 16579 bp, 9 predicted proteins | sample MedpolnodulmetaG_FD_177995 | JGI IMG/M metagenome (GOLD analysis project Ga0228710, IMG submission 177995) | Root nodule microbial communities from Medicago polymorpha collected in Santa Monica, California, United States - pink nodules | ecosystem: Host-associated > Plants > Roots > Nodule... | reverse complement strand
AAACTGAAAAAGAAAAAGAAAACATTCCATTCATTACATTTATTCAGAAACTTGGTCTATGATTATGCATTAGTTATTCAAGGAAATAAACCATACCTTAGGGGAATTTCTTACCATTACTTCATTTGGCTTTAACTCCTTAGAAATTCCTAAAAGGTTTATCTGATTTGTTCCTTCTTCCTCCATTTCTTCTTGTAACTTACTAATCCTTTCTAGAAGCTCTTTCATGTAATCAATTGTATCTCCAAGAATTGATGTCCTGTCCATCTTACAAAATTTACATTTTCTTGTTAGTTCAAATCAATTTATATCAAAATCAAACACCAAATACAAGTCCTAGTCAATGATAATAGTAAGAATAAGCTAAAAAACACAAACATTTGTACCAAAATTAAAACACACACTATGAGCACTTACGTTAACACCAGACACAACACTAATAATCGACATCGATAATAATTTGACAAAAAAGAATAACTGAACATATCTTCAATCTGAAGTGTCGGAGCCGGACAACATAAACATACACACATACATTATATATATTGAATCACCTTGCTGATCTTAGGGACAATTGACCTAAGCATGGAGAGCCTGTCATTCAAACGCTTTCTTCTCCTTCTTTCAGCCATAAGATTCTTTGAAGGCTGTCCTTCAACCCTTTTGGATTTGGCTTTTTTCTCTCCACACAAACCCATGTTAAAAACTGGAGTCTCACTAACTTGTTCCTCAACTTTGCAGCTGATTTTACTCTCTTCAAACCTCTTGTTCTCACTTCCAACAAATCCAAACTCTTCAATACTTTCTTGTTGTGGTAAAACTGGTGTTGTATCATCAAACTCTGGAACTGAGAATCCATCAAGATAAGGGTATGATAATGATGATGCATCAGTTCCATAAGGACATTCAAATCTATGGTCTAATGGTGTTGAGAATGAAGCAAATGAAGGGTTTAAAGATGGATTGATGAGAAGATTTTCATCAAATGAGTCAAAGGTCCAACCATTAGGGAGTAGTAACTCATTCAAACCAGTGGATAAAGTATTCCATGTGTCTTTTCTTGGAGCTAATAGCTCCTCAAGAAAACCAAGTTGAGAAAGTTCCATTTTTCTTTCTCTTTTCCCACTTTTGTGAACTATGAATTAACTAAAGAAAAACCAAACAGAAAAGTCTTAACAATGGAGTGAAGTTGAACAAAATGGGAGGAGTTTCAAGTTTGGTTAAATAATGCTATGATAAGTAACTATATGTACTAAATATATATTGTGCACCAATGCTCACTCTAACACCTACTTTCTAACACTATCTCTCTTACTCATGAAATATATGTGGGTACCACTATTTTGTATTTGTCACTCTCGCGATTATGAATTTAGAGTATTCACGCGGTCGACACATCCATAGTCATTCTATCAAATCGAACAATTCAATTTCATACTCGATATTATTTACAAGCTACATTTCTTTGGATCGTCCAATCTTAGGGTAAAGAAGTGTCACATATGTTTTACAATAGACCATGGTTGAAAATTGCATAAAACTCTACCAACCAAAAATAATGTCATTATCTAGAAGTAGAAAATCATGGTTTTACCTTTCCTAAGGACATAGATGGTTTTACATCGTCCTCGCAATCGATGTCGTCCTATGTAAGAAGCAACTCTAACAACTCAATTTATATTTGGTTTCTTATGTTTTTATCAAATCAATACTATGAACATAAACATGCGTAGAACCTTGGCATTCTACTTAGTGATCGTGTCATTGAGCATAATTTGTTCTAAATGATTTTTGAGTAAATATCTAAATTTATCTTTAAAATTGTGTGACCATATCAAGTCTCCACACATTTTCATATTTCAAAATGATCCTTATGTATGTAGTTAAGAATATATTGAGATAGGTGGACAAATTTGATTATCATTTTGTAATTTCCTAGATTATTTTAGAATATTGATAATATGAAGTATTAGATTGATACAATCTTACAATTTTAGAATAACCAACTTAGTACTAAGTATTAGCTCAATGATTAATTTTCATTGTCTACTTTAATACTAATAATACTAATAGAGTCCATTTCATCATCAAAAATCTATGATTATATTATTGCAGAATGTATTACAGTGAAAAGTCTAGTGAAGTAGCACCTAGAGGTAGCCTCAGATTAAAATGGAATCTCTTTCTCTCTCACATGATTTCTTACCTTTTTTCTCTCTCTCACTCTCAAGGTGAATTAATGTCCTTTTCACCAAAATAATCATCCAGACAGAATTTTTATTTAATTCCAATTCCTTGAAAACTTTGACCCACAATTCTGTCTTTAACGAAATTGGGTGGAATTAGCATCATAGACAGTCAGGTACTTCTTCCATTTTTTAATGCAAAACCCTTCTCACTCTTTCAACTTCACAAAGAAATAATGCATCATGATGGTTTTTGTTTATACTCTATAGTCTATACACAATTGTCTATAGTTGTTTAATGTATAGAATTTTTTAAGAAACTTTTAAAAAATAATTATGTACATAGAAACATGACAATTTGGAAAACTGTTTGATTTTATTTAACAACCATTTCATGTCCTTTTTAATTTCTTGATGTTAATTAGTTTAATTTCATGCCAGCTGTTGTATCTTCAACTGCAAACTATTGTCTATAGTTAGTTTGAAAATGGACTCCAATAAAAAGTGATCCAATTTTCAGCAATGGAGGCTTTTTAAGTAAACAAATTTATATTTTAAGCGCATGTTTTGTTTTGCTATCGTTTGTTTCATATATTTTATGTATGTTTAATTAGGAAAAAAGTTTAATAAAATAAATGGTTGTCTTTTCTTTTATTCTACATTTAGTACTTTCTTTAATGAGCTAAAATTCATCCTTGTATATTGTTTTGTTACATGCATCAGAAGTATATCAACAACTAGTCAAGGTTTCACAAGGTTGACCATTTGTGGTTGGTAAAAATGTTTAGACCTTCCACTCACACTTGTTGTAACTCTAATTTAGAATTCTGCAATTTGTAATTTATACATAAATTTCACTATGAATCTTCAATGGAGTTGGTAGTTCTCTCTAACATTGTATGTGTCACCTTTAATCTAAATCTTATATCTCGCTCACAACCGAAGTCGCGGTCCTTTTTTAAATTATTTAATTCATATAAATCGTTAATATAAATAGTTTCTACACATTTGAATCAATCATAATCGTTGAATCATCGTAAACGTTCCACTTCTATCATAATAATTTTAATGTCATAGAAATAATCATTTGTAATGTGTTGATTATTGTAAATTTTGTTACAATAAAGGTACATCAAATTAATCTATTTTTTAAAACCCTCTATGTAGTATAAAGTAAAATACTATGGTACATACATAATTTCAATCACTCATTGGTATATCATTGCATCCTAAAAGCTAATTTCAGCTGAAATATAGTCTTTTGAAGGGTGTATCTCCAACAAAAGGCTAAGAAAATGTCACTTTATAACATCATCACATGCATATAATTTTTCATCTAATGTAAAAAAATAATGTATATAATTTTCACATCACTCCCTAGGCAGAGATGAAGTGTGTGATCACGTTAGTTGATAGAAAAAGTACTGCTACATACAACAAGCTAGACGACAATTTATACACATAATCTGCGTGCATGGGTCTGGATTTTGTGAAATCACTATATACAGTTCAGTGTTGGAACATGGCAATGAGCAAAACCATGTTCACAAAATGATGAACTTTATAATAAAATTATTCATCTGTCCTTGAACATTTAGAACTAAGTATAATGTGCCAAACATAGAGTTCAATAGTGACCAAAATTAATTTATTAATTATTAGCTAATTAATTTGTTTATTAGTACTTTGCACGTTCATTTCTAGATTAGGTGACCAAATTGTATTTTCAATTAGTTAAAATTACACTAATTTTTCACTACATCTCTGTGTTTTGGGTCCATACTAACTATATAGATTGTGTCATATATAAAGTTAAAATTGTTCATATGTCTATATCAACTATGGTGCCAGAATTGCTAATAGGCCCACCAGTTCAGTGATTTGTATATGGTGGAAACTTATTATTTTTTAATTTAGGGTGTAACACATGTTAGGAAAAACTAAATAATGGTGGAAATTAGATGTCTTTGTGATTATCATTGACGAGCATTTAATGTGCTCAGTGATTATAGAATCCTCTGCATGGTTGCTTGAAAGTCATTGATCACACTGAAAGGCATTCATCAGTTCTGAATTTCTGAACACATTATGGACTGATGAGGACAATATTATTAATGTATGTAGGTTCTGTTTCCATAGAGTCATGATGTAAAGGCTATAACACACTTAAATTTATTCTTTTTGTTATACAAATGCATTCATTAGTTGAAATAAAAAATATATGAATATCATGTAACTATTTTACTTATAATTAACTTGTGTTTTATAATTTTATTATTACGTTTTTTTTATATTGGGGGTACACCTCTGTTCAGTATTTTTGGATTTAATGCACATATATAAATGGTGGATGGTTTGATAATAGCTTCTACAATATCATATTAATTTTTTATCACATTTTTAGACCATTTATGCATATTGACTATGACAAACAATCATACCATGTAAATTGTTTAAACTTTTGAAATAAAGGAAGAAAGTAGTGCTTTTTACTATAGGGTACAAAAATGCACCACACGTTTGATTTGTGTGTTTTTCGTATGTGGGACTTAGCCTTGAGCATTTGTAATTTGCAAAAAAAACTATTCATATCTTTACTTGAAGACAATAATATTTTCTCTCTGATTAATTAATATGAAGAATCATTGAGAAGTAGAATCATAAGTAACCCAATCATGTTTCTGAAAAAGATAATCATCCTTAATAGAAACATTTTTATTGTTGCTAGTCCATCTATAAGTAAGTTTCTTTGGTTTTATTTTTAACATTTACAGATATTTTCTTAGATATAGGTAGATTTCGTCTCTAATGTTTTATTCTTTAAAATGGCTTGCATATTTGTTTAAATAAAATAGATTGTATATTTTTTTGTCCCTACCAAAATTAAAGCAATCCTATGAGGATGGTTTTTTTTGGTTATAAAATTAGTCAGGCAAAAGCGGTATGAATCTCTCACTCACAATCCGATTCAAGGAGAGAAAAGTTGGAAAGACATCAGAGTTGTAAAATCCAATCTCATTAAGTTTGAAGTAATTTTGTTGTTGATGGTGAATTTTGTGTTTTGACTGCATTCTTTTCTTGTATCTTGATCTATTGATAGACGGTGATCCTCACTAGTTAAGATTTTGGTATTTCTTGGTTCAACGTATAAAAAAAAGTCATTTGGATGAAGAATCAGGAACCAGTCTTTTGGTAGTCGCTAGGTTCTTCTGAAATCGGTCATGTCCTCGTTACTGATATACTTCCTTTCCTTTTCAAAGTTCCGACATATATCATCTCCACTATTGAGGCTGTTTTGAAATTTATTTTCTAAGTGTTAGAAAAAAAAAACTTCTTGGATTAAATGAGACACTCTTTGTTTGGATAAGGAGAAAGGAGGGATATGGGTTCAAAGGATTAAGGAGTTTCATATGGCTCTGTTAGGTAAATGATGTTGATGTATGCATGTGGAGTAGAAGACCATTTAGTTTACATTTTTAGCAGCTCTGTATCGGGAGGAATGTGGTTGTGTGAACAAGGGAGGGTGAAGGTCAAGTTAATGGAAATAAATAGTGGGTATTCGTAGAGATGTTGGGCTGGGGGTTGACACTTGGTTTGATGATTATTTGATGAGGGTTGTGGGGCAAAAAAGAATTTTTTTATCAATGATTGGAAAAAGTCCTTTACGAGATAGATTCATACATCTTTATGATTTGTTTGATAATCGTTTGGTGTCAGTGGTTAAGATGTGTTATTTAAGGTGGGGGTGTTGGGGGAAGAAGACTGGTCGGAAATGGCGAAGGAGGATATTAGTTTGGGAGGATGAGCAAGTGGGGGAGTGTTATCAATTGTTGTATAACATTTTTTTTACAAGATGGCGTGGAAGACAAATAAGACTGGAATCTTGATCCAGGTAAAGGATACATTTGAAGAAGTGTCTCTCATGCATTTTCTACTCTGGAGTAGGTTGATCGATCTGACACATCTGATATTGTCTAAGACAAAGATGTCCATTTGAAGGTTTCTTTATTGGTTTGGCAGTTGTTACTCAATCACATACCAACGAAGGATAATTTGATTCGGCATGAAATTATTCCGACTAAATTTAATTTGTGTTGGAGTGGATGTGGGTTGGAGGAACACGTTGATCATCTGTTTTTGAGAAGTGATTTTTATGGTAGTATATGGTCTCTCATTTGACAATGGTTAAGTATTCACTGTCCACATATATTTTTTTATCATGTCATTCAATTCGAAAGTTTAAGAGGTGATCTTAGAAAAATTTGGTCTTCTGTTCAATTGATTTAGTTGTCTTGTTTTTAGGTTATTTGGAAGGAAATGAATTGTCAATATTTCAGCAAAAGGAGTTGTCTCTACTAATTGACAAAGTGAAGCTTCTATATATATATTTTTTAATGGTTGAAGGCTAAAAACGAGATTTTAACTTTTGATTTTCAACTCTAGTGTACTAATCCTCTTCGGTATTTCTCCAAACATACTGGTTAGAACCCTTATATCTCCAACCAAGAATTTTGTACTCGAATAACTCTCTCATTGCTATTGGCACCAACCCAGTTTTCATCCTTGTACATATTTCAGTTCACTCAACTCTCATTTTGTCATTTAGAATCTATTAACTTAATTATTTTACGTGTCGTTTTCACTTAATTTATTCTCTTTGTAACATTACCGTAACTTGAACTACCTCCTCTTTTGCTTCATTTGTTCAAAATTTAGTAAATTGCAATCATTGAGTTATTAAATATATTTTTAGTTTGGTCCTTGAATATAGTTTAATTGATAAGAACGGCGTAGTATGCAAGGGTTGATAGATTTCTAGATACTAGATTTTTTTTTTGGTGAATTAATATTAGATTATTTTGACAAAAAAAATATATATTTGTAGTTTTCGAAAGAAAAAAAAATTAGTTTTTATAAAATATTATTTCTCGAGTTAATCTTTCTAAAAGTTATATTCCTTTTTTTCTTTGTAAAAAAAAGTTATATTCCTTTTTAATTTTTATATTGTACGAAAACATGCTACTTCTAGTTGCTGCAGAGAGAAAGTATCAAACCTTTATAAAAAAAATGTAAAGATTTGAAAGGAAAAGGATAAGAAAATGTTAGTACTTAAACTTGAAACTCACTCAACCCTTTATTTTTATGAATTTATTATTATTAAGGCAAGTGATGGCTTTTAAGCTACAACTTGATGCGATCTTTTTATTTTTTAATATATGCATGTTTTAAGTTTTTCCAACAAATCATTAAAAAAATGAAGTTAATTAATTAAATCATTCAAAATAAAAATAAAAAACTAATAATAACGGCTGGTATGATTGCTTTTACAATTTGCAAGCGTGTGAGAACTCAATTATGGAGATTTTTATGTCTGATAAACATAGCTTATATTATTACTAGATCTCAACGATAAAGTTAGACAAATGAAATTTTATTGAAGGTTGAGGACGATGGCTAAAAGAAGATGATTGTGATATAAGGGAAGAAAAAATGTATGTATATATAACAAGTCACGTAATAAGGACTCAAAATCAGGGGGCAGTGCCCACAATATTGAATTACAAATCGTATTCGAAACCGCTATCTATTTGTCGATTTCCTATGATTTATGGTCCCACCCTTGTTTATATTACATTAGTTTTTAGACACGTACGTCCTCTACCTTTAGCATGCAAGATGTTCCCAATAATATTTATTTAGAGGGCTCATATATGGTACTTGCTCTAAGTGAAAAGTTTTTATACAGTTAATTTTTATGTTAATAATAATTGGATTTGAGATATTTAATAATATGTTGATCTTTACGACATGTTTTGTGCACATAAGATAGCTAAATAGTAGTGGGTAAGTGTTAGGGTTGATTCTATTTTGACAAGGATTATGTAACACAGATGTATAACTCGTGATTATATTTGAAGTATTTATAAAAATAGGATTTTTTTTCATAGACCTTATTTACATTTATTTTTCCAATAAGAAATTCTTTTGATAAAAAACTACTATTTAGTTATCAATTTAAAAGTAATATTGAGTTTTAAGCTATATAGTTCGAGCTAACGATCTGAAACGAATCATTTACGAACATAAATCGAATCGAGTTTTAAGTAAAGAAATATTTGTATCAAATTTGAGTTGAGTTTTGAAATGAATCAACTTTTATAAAGTCAAATTGAGTCAAATCGAGTCAATTTGTCATTTCAACTTTATTTGTCTAACCTAATATTAATAATATTGACCCCAGAAGATATTTTTAGGCATCACCCTAAAAATATTATAAAAATATTATAGACGAGTAATTCATTTATGCATTTCACATCTATCAAAGAAAAGCAATTCAAAATTGAAATGGTCGTTTATTTTGAATGGTGGTGGGGGATGATTTTTGGTGGTTGAATATAGAGATGAGAGGAAATGATATCATGTATGGTGAAGAGAAGAGTGCAGTGTTGCCTTTTAGGGTGAAGCCTGACATAAACGTAAGAACACCGTACAAATCTTGTATCTTAGCAATTACTCATGCATGGGTCGTATCTATCTTCCTATGGATCACCACAAAAGAGCATTGAGACCTCCAAATTATGAGGGCAAAAAGTTTCATAAAAAGATGATAATTCTAACTAACATTGCAGTAGCCAGTAGGAGGGACAGACCTATTGCTTCAGGGTGTTCACGTTCAACATTTTTGGTGTTCAGAAATTGCATTTTTTATTTCCAAATTACCATTCATCATCACTATGTATTCTACTATTTTCGGTTCTAGAACTGATTTAATTATTTATTTATTTACTTTCGCATTTAGCATTCATTTAGGGTTAAATATATTGTTTTTATCTCTATAAATAAATATTTTAACTCCTCGTTTTATTTCCTTTAAAAACTTTTTTCGACTCTTTGTCTTTCAAAAAATTTTATTATTGTTTTTAGTCTCTGCTTTTAACTCAACTCATGTATATCATTTAAAATTTTGATTTTTTTTGCAGTCATGCTTAGTATATTATAGAATTATCTCTTGCAAAACATTTTTTTTTAACTAGGGGTGAATTAAATATGAGTTTTTATTTATTTTCATGTTTTTGCCTTTTAAAAATTCATATTTAATATATATTTTGTTAAAAAGTTATATATATTTTCTGGAAAAGATCCTTATAATATTAACATTCTTACAAAAACACATTCAATTTTTTTTAATGATACACATGTTTTGACTTAAAATCATGAACCACATGAAGTGGGGTTTCAAAACTACTAAAAGACTAAAAATCGAAAAAAATAATTTAGAGGTACAAAAATGAAAAGTTTGAATATTTATAAGGAATACAAATATATTTAACCCTTCGTTTCATGAGTATGGTCATTTTGGTTTGATTTACTTGACAACAATAATTTCAAATATTTGTACTATTTTTTTGGGAAGAATATGAATTGCCATTTATCTATAAATATATTGAAAGAAAACGTTAGTGAGAAGTTGTGACTTGTTTATTTCCCTACGGTCCTTTATTTTTTTTTATAGATATATCATATCTTAAACAAATAATAGGCATGTATTTTGATCTTTTTTTGTACTAGGAAAAAAGTTATGCAGCCGTGCTTTATTATGTTACCTTCATCCACTCATTTGGAGCTCGATCTCTCCCTTTACTTGAAGGACTCGCCCTCCCTCGCCTTATATGCTCCATATCTACCCACATCTCGCCACCATTATACATTTCCCTCAACCTCAACCGATATTTCAATGAACCTCCACCAACAACACTCATGGTATCCCTGTTTCATGTGATCGATATATATCAATCATAATTTGTGGTGTTTAGACTCGTGTATGAGAACCTTCTTAACCAACTAACGAATGACTGGTTTCCTCACCAGATATCTTTGAGCCACAACTGTAACACGCTTGTGTGTTTTAAGTCATGTGTGCAATATTGAAGTGGAAACAATAGTCAAAAAAATAAAATAAATGGAAGTTTGAATCGTGATCTTTTTAAATTTGAATATGCACTTGATTAGAAACCTTTCTCATGATGAACTTGAATTAAATAGTTAGTTCATGAACATTCTCATGATGAGAATGTTCTAATGCATTTAACAAGTAATTCAAGTGTTATTAATGTAGTACTAAGACTAGTGTGTGGTACAACACAAAAAACAAAATACTAGTGTGTGGTTATTAGTTATAATTGAATGCAAAGTAAAAGAGTAAGAGAAGAGAGATCAACTCATAAAAATATATTAGTTCACTTAATATGGGTTAGTCTTTACAATTCTGAGATTTTCACTATAACACTTAGGGAACCTTCTCTAATCTTCACTTTTTCTTTAGATCACTTGTGATCTTGCAACTTGTCTTCTCTTAGTTTCAAGAAGCTTACGACTTGTACTCTCTTAACCTCAGCACGTTTACAAATTGTATTTTCTTAGCTTCACAAGATTTAAATAAATGATTTAGGATTAAAAAATAACTCAACCATAAAGAGAGAGATTGATTTAGGCATGGTAACAGGGCAGAACGAGGACAAGTTTAAGCATTGCAGGCCCCGCCCCGATCCCTAAACCCTTTCGTTGGTAACAATTGAACACCCACCTCAATGAGTTTCATTTAAATCTGCTTGAACTTCTCAATGTTTATAGATTCTTGAGTTCTTGGCTTTTATATTTCGTGCAGTACTTTTATACTTTTTATCAATTATATATTTTGTGAAACATTGTGATGTTCTTGAATATTTTGAACCTTATGATGGTTGTTGTTTCTTACATATGACTTGTAATATTTAGACGAGAGACCATTTATTTTGACAAAGAGGACGGTTCTTTCTTTGAATTTTGTAATAAATGACATTAAATATTCTTGTTGACCCATGAAGCAATCATTTAATATTTCTGGAAATATTATTGGTTCATGTTCGTGATCATTGTGATTTCTAGTCATATGCACATTTTGAACCATCTTCATATAAACAATTTGAACTTCTTATCTTGAAAAGCTTTGAAAGTATGACAATTTGAGTAAGTTCTAAGAATCTTAATAACATGTGTGTATATTTATTTTTATCTTGTATTGTTGCAGTGAATCTTCGAATCATATAACACAAAATTCAATGTGAGTTTTTCCACAAAATTTCAAGCACATACTTATGTAACTTGTGATACAAATTCTTCCATCATGATGCTTCAACTGTGAACATTCGTAGAGCCTATGATATTACTGTTGTAATTCTAGAATGCACTTATTGATGTGATTGGCTTTTAACTTGACCGCTTACGTGATTCATGTACTTTTAACAAAAACTCAAGTGCAAACATCAATATGTCATCATTCATAAAACTAATCATTTATTCCATGAGGTTTGTTATCTGAGAAATGATAAGTGAACACAAATATGTTGACACAAATACAACACTGTATCTACTGTTCATAAATATTCCATTTTTCTCTCTCTTTTTTCCTTCTTACTTTAACTCATTCACATGACAACCATCTTTCTTCTTCTCTGCAACTCTGATCTCCAACCACGTCCGCCGCCGTAGACGCTAGTAACCTATGCTATTCTGATCTCTTGCTTAAACTGCAAAAAAAACGACGACTACAATGATGGATGGCAGAGACAGTGGTGAGAAAGGTGTGTTCAGATCTGAAGGAGTTGGAGGTCGACGACGACGATGGTGAGAACGGTGTGATGAGGACGATGGTAGTGACGAGGACGATGGTGATGGTTGGGAAAAAGGGTGTGGTGATGAAGTTAGAGGGCGATTACAGTTGCAGGTGAGAAGAAGAGGTAGTCGGGAAGAGAAAAAGAGGAAGGAATATAAAAGAGAAAGAAAGGAGTGGATTACCAAATTATCCATATATTTCACACCAAAATTACTGTTTTGCCTATGGTGTTGTTTTTGTTTCAAAAATTGTGTGTCCACTTATCATTACTATTTTGATGATTTTTTTGTTGCAATTTTTATGATATCAAATTTCATCATCAAATTGGTCCCTGTCAAATTTCACTATAAAGTTGGTCTTGTACACGTGGGAGGTGGTGCAGACAGACACATTATTGTTTAACGGTGCAAGCAACATGCATAATGTCTAAAACTGATGGAGGGACTTATTTGCTATATATTTCGAACAATTTTGGGACGCACTAGCCTATTCACCCAGTTAAGAATGGTGCTGATGATTTTATTTTATATGTATTTTTACTTTATAAGTATTTTTCAACAATGATGTATTTTTCAAGAACGCACTAAGCCACTAACCTTTGAAATTTACTTTTATATGTATTTTCCAACAATAATGAGTCATTACTTTCCAATAACACACACTCAAACAAAAAGCAAGTGTATGCTGGTAGCAAAGAGAGGGTGCAATACACTCAAACACACCTTGTAAAACGAAAACTAGCCCTAAACTTGGAATCATCACTTATAACACACAACACATTACATGTTGTGGGTAAAAGAAAAGTAAATAAATCATATAAACAACTTGCTTATCAAGTTTTTTGAGAAGAAATCACATGTTAAAAATATATTAAATTAAAAAAAATTAAAATCAAACAATTAAAAATATTTTGATGAGAGACTCTATCTCCCATCAAAATATTTCTAACCTTTGATCCTCAATATCTTTTATTGTGGTTTAATACATTTCTACGTGTGTAATATCTTCTTGAAAAATTGGTAAACAAGATTTATTTATGATTTTTTAAAATTTGTTTTAACCATAGCATGTAATATGATGTGTGTTATATACAACTATCAAGAATATTGGGTTAGTTTTGGTTTACTAAATATGTTTGATTGTGTTTATGTTTGTCACTCCCTCCCTTTGCTGCCACCATGTATTTGTTTTTTGATATATATTGTAAATTTAAAAGGTTGATAAGCTCCTCTGAAAGGAAAAAAAAAAGTTTGATAAGCTCAATTATTAGCACCATTCTTAGCTAGTAGTAACTAAATTTTAATTTATTATATATTTTCGGTACCAAGACTAAACCAGTAGTGACTAAATTATAATTATTTAACACTAAGGTCAATTAAAAGAAGGACGCAAACTAACTAAGTAAAATGAAAATGATGCTCCTCTCAAACAAACAAAAAAATAGAGAAAAAGAAAATGATGCTCCAAAGTGTACACTCACAATGATTTAAACCAATAAAAGAGTGAGTGTTCAAAAGTGAGTGTTGCTAGCATTGTTCTTACTAGTATTACTCACAAAAACAAAGGAATACTTGTGATTGGTTCCTTACAGTTTTCTATATGTTGCAAACTAAAATTTTGACTTCCTCAAAAATAACGAAGTCTCCATTGAAATTTATTAAGTAAGTGGATTTAATATTGGAAAAATCTTTTAAGAAAATCGTCTTTGAACTCAAATTTTGAGTTTAAAAGTCGATTTTATGCGGAGAAGATATTAACACCTTACAACATCCGTTACAAACGGCCACCTTTATTTAATTGTGTAAAATTTATGTCGGGTTTAGGTTTCAAGAGTTGTATAGTGATCAAACTAAAAGATGATTTAGAATGGCGACCCCATACAACCTGAATTTTTGTTTGCTTTGTTTTAACAAACTTTTGTATGTGAAATCCCATTTTTGTTACCCACACTACTTCAAATCCAATTAAATCAAGAAAAGCATGATAATAATAATAATAATAAAACAATAGCAAATATAACAAAACGCTAAAGTCAGACCTTAAATGGTGGTTATTTTTGTGTAAGGGAGAGATGGAATGAAGTTTATAAATTTTTTTGTTGGGGTGAAGTGGTTTGTTGGTGATTATTTTTTGTGAGGTTAATGGTGGTTATGACGGTATGATGGAAGTAGAAGCTAAAGATAATGGTAGTGAGTGGAATGGTGAAGAAGGTTTGTTACTATCATTCTCTTCTATATTTTTTGTTCACTCTTTTTCTTCTTAATTTATAGACTTTAATGATCGATCTTTATGTTTTAGTTTTTTTTGCTGAAAAAAGATGTCGAGAGATATAAAAAGAAATAAGAGGTTCACCCTTTTTGATTAAGTGTAAACTTGGAGAAGATTAAGTTTTATTTGGAAAAAGTAGAAAAACAAGAGTGTAGTGGCTGATGCAAACATGAGAAGAAAAAAACAGCAACCATGGAAAAGAGAAGTTGGCATTACACTCAAAGTGTGGTTGCTTTGCCTTAGGGGTTCACCACCCGTTTTAGCTTTTTTTTTCTTTTGAAATATTACCATTTCTCATCCTTTTTTTAGGAATTTTTCTCATCGTTTTTTTTGTGGTTTTATATTTGTAAGTTTAATTTTTATTTTTGACTAATAATTGAAATGAAACAATATTTTTGAATTTTTAGGTTTTATGATAAACTTAAAAATAATTACTAACATAATAAAATTTAACATATTATTACCTATTTTATTTGAATATCTTTTACCCGAATAAAATCAGAGTATTACAAATTTACAATGTTAAAAGGCCTTTAGCAAATTTTATAAAGAGGCATTTTAAACAAATAAAAAAATCAACACAATGCTTGCAAAAACCGTAAAAATAAATAATCAAATTTTTTCAAGATTAGGGTTTAAACATAAAAACTACGGAGATTTGAGACTCTCATTTGATCTTGACCAATTGAGTTAGGTAATATTATATGAATTTTTTTAGAATCAATTCTAGTGAAATGCTAGTGAGGCTATCCTTTGCTAGCTAGCTAATCATACGGATATATGATCAAAATTTCTATATATAAGATCATCATATTGAGGTGACCAATGACCATAGAGTTGAGAAACCCACAACTCAGTTGAAGTCAAGGGCTAAACATGCGAATATACACTTGATGTAAACTTTATAAAACTAAATCATTATTTTTGTAAAAAAAAATTAAAATCCTTTTTCCGTTTATTGTAATTCCATTTTATATGGAAATGATCCAAACAGCTTTATTAACTAACTAATATAACCTCTTGAAAATGCTCCTAAAACTGGGTAGTGAATGATCATGTCTAGCTAAAGATCGAACACCTTCTTGCTTGGATTTAGTTAGGACTTTAAAATTCTTATTCGAAATGGCATCTAAAATCTCAATGATAAACCAATTGACACATAACTTTGCTTATAAAAGTCCCAACATAGATTTTGTATTAGCTTATCATTTTCATTTGCTTTTTTTTGCCATGTTGATATCACAATATCGGTACTATATCTACTATCATTGTCATTATCGAATAGAACTCTGGGTTTTGAGCTTTATAGGCTTCTAGCTATCAATTAAAACATATGTAGCTCCATGTGGAAACATATATATCTCCAAGTTTTCAACTATTTTTTTTAGAGTTTCCATTATCGTTTAACAATGACTAATCTCCGTAGGAGAATTTATAAGACCCACAATATAGATTCTCTCTTTTAAATTGAATTTTATTCATACACAACATTCGAAGATCGAATTTCTGACCACTTGCTTAATTAAAGGGGCCAAGTCACGAATGGATCAGTATGTTTTCAACTATTTACAATGCTCAATCACATCCAATTGAAACAATTTTTCGTGACTACATAAAATTAAAACTTCTATCAATGTCTTTCTTTACTTGTTTGATTTAAATTTCTCTAAGTTACTGATGAGTTAATAAATTAGTATTTTTAATATATTATTTGAGTCCGTTTTATTTAGATTTGATTTCGTTATATTTAATATTATTTCCTTTTTATAATTATTTTACTTCAATTGCAAATTATTATATTTCAGAAACAAATATTCTAAAGATTAAGTCTTGGAGCAAAAGAAAGGGGTTTGGAGCTGATTCGGGATGAAAATACGAAGATTCGGTACAAAAATATGACGTCCCTGAAGTAGCATATTTACGTATATCAAAAGTAAGTATTTATATATCGTCTCCTCAAGGACTAGTGCGATATCATGGATTGTTCGACATCGATTACCATTTTAAGTTGAAAGAGTAATTTGTTTGTTTGTTTAAAACCTAAATATCTACGTTATGAAATTAAAACTTGAGATTGATAGGGCGTAAAGCTTGTTAGGATTAGAGTTCCTTAATCAAGCGTCACACGTAACCTAAAGATCATGCATGGATTCTAGCTTGCATTTGATATTACCACGTATCCCTCGTCAATATCATTCGTGTCCAAATAATATGGTGACTTCAATTGTATCATTTAATCGTCGATGTCTCGCACCATTAAACGATCTAAGAGTCGTTCTTATCATTCAATCGATGATTTCTCAATCTCTTGAATGATAAAAAAGCATTAAGTTCGGATACAAAGAGTGGTTATCTAAACATCAATTCCATGTCTAGAATTTATGTTTGATAGATGATTATTCTAAACCTAGATTCAAAAGTATTTTTCAATCACAATTAAATCAAACATGAACAATAAATTGCAAGAATAATC
>Ga0228710_1007174_pt1 | contig 16581 bp, 13 predicted proteins | sample MedpolnodulmetaG_FD_177995 | JGI IMG/M metagenome (GOLD analysis project Ga0228710, IMG submission 177995) | Root nodule microbial communities from Medicago polymorpha collected in Santa Monica, California, United States - pink nodules | ecosystem: Host-associated > Plants > Roots > Nodule... | reverse complement strand
GAATTGAATAAGGTTTTGAATACTTGATATACAATCAGAGGTATTCACAATACAATACGAAACAGAACAGACTCTGTTTTCCTAGACACTTAAGAATTCTAAGATATGAACAATTGAAAGAATTCTCTAAGTTGTTGATGTTTCTTTTCGACGTTTTGCACAGAGTATTGGCCTTGTATATGCGTGTGTGTTATCTCTCTTTTTTTTATTCTCTAAGTCTTCATCCCTATTTATAGAGGAGTTGAGAGACGTTGAGAATTTAGCCGTTACATCAACTTGTCTTGCTTTGAAGCTTTGATTCTTCACCTTTGATCTTTTGTCTGATTTGATAGTTGTCCTATGAAGAACTAAATTCAAATCTATTCCATTACAAAAGGAACAGCGTCTGCAGCAATGTTACTGTTATCTTTGTCTTGTTGTAGAGACAAAGATTGCAGAGATGGTGGTTGCAGAGTTCGTGGTCGTACACTTCGTACATTGTCCTTTGTCAACTCTGGTGAAGTAGCTTCTAGCGAGATATGCTTCTGATGACCATTGCTTCTGATGACCTTGCTTTTGATGACGTGTCTTCAAGAGCTCTTCTTCAGACCCGTTTCTTCAGATGCACTTCTTCAGACGTATTTCTTCAGATGCATTCTTCCAGACGTTGTTAGCTTCAAATAAAATTCCTTTGCTCTTGAACTTGTTCAATCAGAATCTTTATGAATAGTACTTTGATTATGGATCATGTACACTTGAACAAATTGTTTAGCAAGTCCAATTGATGATTTTTAATACCTTGTTATTATCAAAACTCAATAGGTGATATTGTGAAACACCCTTTGTTCCAACAAAGCCCACGCAAAAAGCACCATTGCAAACGGTTGCGGCGGAATTTTGGTTGCCACAAAACCCCATATGCCTTTGCATGGGACATATGGTCGCTGCAAACTCCAACCTTCCATGAGGACACAAAGTTGCCTTTGTGTGGGACTGTAGGCCGCAACAAATGCTATGGAATTTGGGTGGGAAAAGGTCTGCCGCAAATGCTGCGCAAATTATTTCTAACAGCAGTTTTCGGGGGGTAGGCCGATATGTGCGATGCAAAGTGGATGGTTGTGGTCACTCGCCGAAAAATTTGTCGGAGACAGTGATTACGTTAGTGGCAGTGGAGGATTTGGTTAAAAGGTGATGAATGTAGATGTCAAAAAGTGTTACGGCAGCGGAGGAGAGGCAAACTGGAGTGGAAACACGGTTTACCTAATTTTTTTTGTCACCAAAGGACATTGGGTCCACCGTGTAATCACAGTGTAGGGTTGTCTCTCGATAAACTTTAGATACTATGTTGAATAAGAGAGAAAAGAGAGACATGTGATGAAAACCGTAAAAGCACTACGAAAGGTTGATTAGATATGAGATTATAAACTAAATTACAAAAGAAATATTCTGCATAATATTGTAGGGCTAAGTAACTTAGAAAAATAAGCTAGAATATATTTACAATGTAAATAAAATTATTTACTATTTATTTAAATATCAACAAATTTAAAATAATATAACTTATGGTTTTTATAATAAAAAAAACTTATGACTTTTATTTTGGTTGAAAATTCTTTCACGGGTTGGCACTTGTATTTTGTTTCTATTATTCACAATTAACTTGACATTCAACCCATATCCTAATTGAAAACTATCATGATGTCCCAAATTATTGATTTGCGTATACATACTTTCTTTAAAAGTTTGCATGTGAATGATTAGTTAGGTTAGTGGAAATATATTTAGAGTGCAAGGCTGATTTATATAAAATGAAAACGTTTATTGAATGTTTAACACATTAATGGGGGACTTTGTATCTCATCTGTCCGATGAGAACTGATTACTGGTAACGGTGGCGGATAATGCTCTGGTGTGTTGGTAACAGCTTTCGGCACGACGATGTTGAGTCTTCGCGGTGGAACGAAAGGTGCCTGCATGCATATTATCACTCCAACGCTCAAGTCAGTAATGAAATTGAGAAAAGGTGTGTAGAAAGTGTGAAAAGTGAATCGTATCTTGAGGGTGAAGCAAGTTCACCCTTATATAGGCGTGCATTGGTCATAACCGTCTCCGGGTTATGTAGCGTGTGATTATGGACGGAGGATGACACATGTCAGGTGATCCTCGCGTGGGGGCACGTTTCTGTGTGGCGCGGAGCACTTAAGCTGACGTGCTCCCTCAAGCACGGAGCCTTAAGGCGGTGTAAGTTATTCCACGTGTATGATTGGTCTTCTGACCGGTCCAGAGCAGTATCTGACTCACATCAAAGCTAATTTAACAAATTGGGTTACAATAATATTTTTTGAGTGTTTACCAAGAAAGTAATTCTTTTTGAAGGACCAAGAAAATATTTTATCGAAGGAATTAAATTGGTTGATATTTTTTTAATTTAAAAGACTAATTTGCTATTTTATAAAATGAAGAAATTTCGTATCAATTAGTTTTTGTCACTTTAGTGTTGATTCTGTGTTTTCGAAGAAATTGCAAACTTCTTTTGAATAATAGTTCAAGATTGTGGTCTCCTACAAATCTAAAAATGATCCATTCATTTTTATTTTTCTCCTATACCATTATTCTACATACAAATATTATGTCATCATGTGCTGCAATATTGGTATTTTTCCTTTTCATGCACTCTTTGCATGAATCCCCTTATTTGAACAAAGGATCTCTCCACCGATTTTAGTGCTATTTGTTTTTTATTTAGTAACAGAATTGAAATGTCTATATAACGTGCAATTTCAAAATCTATAAGTAATCAGTTAATCATGGAGGAATCTCCACACACATTTTCATCTCTTGATCTACGATAATATAACAAACATTCTAAATTTTCAGTATGTGCATCAAATGCAAAATTCATATTAAAACAAAATTTGTAAAAATGCTATGAAAAGTGAAAACTGATGCTTGATTCCCTATTTCCAAGCATGGGAAACAAAAACTTGATAAACCACGTTGTAAAATTCATTGTTGAACTTGAACCTTGCATTCCTCCTCTTTCCTATGCATTTTAACCAAGTGATTGTTAATAATTAAAAAATGCCTCACGCTATCTTGTAAAACAGTTGGATTCTGTGGTATGTATGAACGCTTGGACGTCGTCATAGCATTATGGCTCTTCTTCAATGCACTTTGGACATCTACATCTAAAACCATAGTCTGCAAGGGATGCTTGTCTCTCTTCAAATGGAAGGTCCTCATCAACATATGAAATGGTTATCTGTAAAGTCATTCCAAATGTTAATTAGTTGATCATGGCGATATATTTGATAAAAATATTTGGTTGTATCTATGGTGGACATTTGATGATAACCGACAAATATATTGATATTTTACAAATCATTTAAATTTAGTATATAAAATCTCATAAAAATTGCTTAGTTTAAAAAAAATTGGGCTGTAAGATATAGGCATATCAAACCTCTTCTCCTTTACTGATGGACCTCAGTGCAATTATTATTGCTTGGCCATCTCTATCCTGCATGCAAAGAGTTAGTAAAATCTTTAGATTCAATGTTACATTGCATACAAAAACATGAATAAGAATATCAACATCTAAAGAAACCAATTGAATCATACTTTTTTGGCATTAAATGAAGTCAAATAAGCCATCAACTAAAACTAAATCGAAATAGAAGATAAAATCAAGATAATTTTGCCCCACATACCTCGTCTCTTTTGAAAGCTTTAGCATTAGGACAACATGAATGGTTCAAACAGCTTTGCAAAGGAAAAAATGCAGTTCCTGGAATACAAGTTAAATAGATTTATCAACCGCTGTTTAAAAATAAATCAGGATATATTCTAACTCCTAGGGATGATAATCAAAATGAATCTGCATTATTCCTATAATCATCGAGGTAGTGTTATAATGTTTTCTTGTGCAGGGTCAGAAGATAGTAAAGTAATCACAATTAAAACTTCATCAAGACATAACATTTGTAATTTAAGTTAGATCTAAATAAATTCTCATCGGAGATGCATAATTTCCTGATCCCTCAATTTATGTTTAATGGAGGGCGTGGAATGTGGGAATTTAAGCCGTCGGTTGTTGACAAAACAGTGTAATCACTAGCGGATTGCAGAAATAATGAAACGTCAAATCCTCTTTATCACTAGCGGAAGCCGCATAGCCCTTGAAATAAGTCAATCATATAAAAAGAAGGCATACTGCATACAAATAAAAAGGGAGTGGAGGCATAGCTTAGCTTACATATTGAATGGCTTAGATATTATGATGAATATAGGAGTAATACTCATTAGAGTAGTGCAAGCAACACTCTCTTTTGAACAATCTCTCTAACACTTGCTCTCTTATTGAGTTAAATCAATATGAGTCCTACACTTTGGAAATGGAACCCACATAAAGTGATGGGACCTACATTGATTTCCCCCAATAAGAGAGTGAGTTTCAAAAGAGAGTGTTGCTAGCATTCCTCTGCTCATTAACTTTTTAGTTTGGCAAACATGCAAACTTTCAGTTTTATTACTTTTTTTTGCTAAAAAAAAGGTATTCATTCATTCAAATAAATTGATAGAAATACATCAAACAACAAAAATTCAAAATCACTACAACAAAACATGATGAATTTGCAAACAAACTCACAACATCCATGTTAATAGCATACAACGGCAAAATGCCTACAATTACGGAAAAGCCTAAAAAAATGCCAAAATTAAAGTGTCCGGAATACTCATGCCTCCGGATCTATAGCTTGAATATACCAAAATCATTGGTTGAATCTGCACTGAATCGGAGCAATCTATCGATTTGAACCGAACCAACACTGCAAACAAGACGGGAAAGAAAAACAACGCCACACCAAGATGATGAAATCACAAAAGGAAAGTTTAAATATATGTGAAAATCAATTATTTAAACAAAATGGAAGGGTAAAAAAACCATCTAGAGAGGTGATTTCGGACCGAAAATTGGGCTTGAACTACCCCTCTTGAGTTGATGACGAAGAAAAGGAAAAGAGGGGTGAGTGGCAGCTGCTAGGTTTAGAGAAGAGTGGTTTGTGACGCTGTCTAAGCATTGGGCCGTCACTGCTCTTGTAAGTGTGCTGCTTTCGCTTGGCCTAACCTAAATGCATCTTGTGCCTATATATGGCATGCATCATTGTTTGTCGATACATGTATCCAAAAAGTGCAAATCCAAACCAAATTTTAGTCCTTACATGTCTTCACTGCCCTTGTTCCTGTCTAATTCATATCACAGTGTCACCATCTGTACCATTTCCACAATTATTCTCATCTACCTCACTTGCACTATGGAACTCAACCTTGAAGGCCTCACGCTCGATGAAGGGGGTATGACACTGAATTTGGCTGCAATTAGCATCCTTGATTGGTCGGATCTTGACTGACAAACAGATCCGGTTCAAGTACCTCCAAGAACGGTTAAGCCAATTATGGCAACCGTGAAAGGGTGTAGCAATTATTCATGTGGATCATGGGAAGTACTTATTCCAATTCTATAATAAGATTGATGTTGAGAAGGTTCTCAATGGAAGGCCTTTTGCTTTTTCAAGAACTTCAACATCGTTCTCCAAAAGACTGCGCCGGGTGATATCCCAAAAGTGGTGGTTCTTGACAAAATGGATATTTGGGTTCAAGTCCATAACCTACCCTTAGGATTCATGCAAGAGAAGATTGGCAAGAGTTTATGTGATTGAGGGTCCAGATCGATGTCAACTCACCTTTGAAAAAAGAGATGAATGTCCGTACTTTAGGAGGAGCTTGGATCACATCGAAGTTTAAATATGAAAGACTTGGCACATTTTGCTTCTTGTGTGGTGTCCTTGGCCACACGGACAAACCATGTGCCAACCTTAGGATGTGGAGGAAGACGACGGCGTTCGAGAATGGAGCAATGATTTGAAGCCAGAGTCACACAAAGGAGGAGTGAATACTGTGATTACGTGGCTTCGAGATCCAGTAGCGGTGGTACTACCGGTTAGTAACACTGAAGGTGGCAATCATAGCGGAAATCGCAGTGGTTACCGAAACGGAATTGGTAACACAAATTTGGAAACAGATAACATGGAAATTAATGCCAATAGCAATTCTATTACTGCCAATAATGGAGTCACTGCCAGATTTGTTTCCAAATTCGTGTTGCCACTTCCGTTTCGGTTACCACCGCGATTCCCACCGATTGCCACCTTCAGTGTTGGTAACCGGTTGTCCCACCTCCCCTGGATCTCGAAGACACCTATTCACAGTATTCACTCCTCTTTTGCGTGACTCCGGCTTCAAATCATTGCTCCATTCTCGAAAATCGTCGTCTTCCTCCACCTCGAAAAGTTTGGCACATGTTTTGTCTCTGTGTCCAAGGACACCACATAAGAAATAAAATGTCCCAAGTCTTTCATATTTAAACTTGGCTGTGATCCAAGTTTCTCCTAGAGTACGAGCATTCATCTCTTTTTTCAATGGTGAGTAGACATCGATTCGGACACCCTCAATCATATAAACTTGTTGTGAGTAGTATTTTTGGGATCATACTCCTTGAGTTCACCTAGGAAAGCTCCAATACCTTTGCTAACCTTCTCTTGCATGAATCTGAAGGGTAGGTCATGCACTTGAACCCAAATATCCATTTTGTCAAGAGCCATCGCTTTTGGGACATCACCCGGGGCGATCTTTTGGAGAACGATGTTGAAGTTCTCAAAATACCAAGGCCCTCCATTGAGAACCTTCTCAGCATCAATCTTATGATAGAATTGGAACAAGTACTTTCATTGTTCCATAGGAATAATTGCTACACCCTTTTCCGGTTGCCACAAATGGCTTAACCGTTCTTGGAGGTACTTGAATCGGGGATCTTGTTTGTTGGTCAAGAACCAACCAATTAAGCAATGATCAAGGATGCTAATTGCAGCCATATCAGCATCCAAATTCAGGGTCATACCCCCTTCATGGAGCATGAGACCTTTAAGGTTGAGTTTCATAGTGCAAGCAATGCAGATGAGAATGGGTATGGAAATGGTGACACTGATATGAATTCGAATTTGACAGGAACAAGGGTGGCGGGGACATGGAAGGCCTGAAATTTGGTTTGGATTGGCACTTTTTGGATACAAGTATTGACATACAATGATGCAATGCAAGCCATATATAGGCCAAACGAAAGCACCAAACTCACAAGAGCAGCAGCGTCCCACTTTTTAGATGGCGGCACAAATTACTTAACTTGACTGCTAGGTTTATTACTTTTAAAACCCTAAAATTCTCCTTTTTCCAATATTACGCTAAATCTTCTAACGTAAACTGGAATAGTGGCTGCTGCCCTAATAGCGAAACTAAAATTGTGTCACAGTTTTCGTAGCGGATTCGTCAAAGTCTCCAATGCTAAAGTGCTACAGTATCACTATTTTCAACACTGTGAAAAACAAATTATAGCCTTCCTCCAAAACCAAAAAACGTAATTGCATAATCATTTCATAAAAAGCTAACTTCAAGCCACTTGTCAAATAAAAACTATCAGTCAAAAGGTTTTGAATCAAAACCTTTAACTTGAAGACTGTTGTCTTGCTTCAGACAATAAAGACAAAGCATGAACTTCAGTAATGATAAGGAAGATTAATAATACTAAGGAAAATTGAGATAAAGAACAAATGGCAGTGAACTCGGTACCTTCGCAACAAGTAGAATAGTCTTCACCTAGAGCATCTAGAATTGGTTGTGTAATTTTCTCAGCTTCTTTCTGCCATCAATGATAACACAGAGTAAAAGAACTAATTCATTCGAGATAAAATGTTAAAGCAAGGTGAACAAAATTCTAACCTTATCAGGATTTGACATATCATTGATGTATAAAAAGTAATCCTCCACAGGTGAAGCAACAACCAAATCACTGAAAAACATAATTAAGTTATTAATAAACATTTCAAGATCCGAATAAATTATTATTCAAATTTTCAGTTTGCTTAATGGCTGTACCAATATCACAATATTTAACTGTTGTGTTAAAGGAAGCAAACACAATAAAATATATGGCCAGACAGAATAATAGAAAAACAAAGTCCCACAAAGTTGGCTCTTACAGATTATTCAGCTCAAACATGCCAATGATATGTCCATAAATTTCAAGGGAGAATACTGATAAGAGTCAAGGGTTTGGAGCTAAAATTCCGACAAAAAGTCCCTGAGCATGCACAAACGAATACATCACCAAATTAGCATATGTAAGGATACATGGCTCACATTCCTTGTCAAATATTGCTGTCTTAAGAAGTTGGAGAGACTGAAACATCAAATCAATGAAAAAAGAATTAGAGGCAATATATTAAATCGGCGAATAAACATGTGAAGAATCATACCTCAAATGCCAACTCTTTAATTTGCATCCTGAATGACGCTTCATCGGAAGAATCAATATCATTTGGTAGTGCAACGCAGTCCCACCACCTACAGACACTTTGTGGTCACTACTCTTACATATTTTAAATGAAATTGTATAATAATGCTCAACATCAGAAGTCAAAATACGATAAAGGAATTATATTTTCAAATGTAGGATATTTGAATTAAAGTCTTTCATGTAAAACTATATTTATTCTTTTGAACAATGTATTTATGATTAGTAGATGAGTTTTACAAAAAAGGTAGTCAGTAACAACCTTTTTTTGTATCCCATTGAAATAGGTCTCCAAGCTTCCAAAAGAAGAGATATATTATAGTGGTCTGAAACACAGGATGCATCATATTTCTCTTTCTCTGCAGGACAATTTGCTTTTAACTTGCGGTACCTTAATATGGTAGAAGAAATGACCTGGTGATAAAATACATCCAGGTTTCCAATCAGATAAATCTAGTAAGCATAATGTATGCAAGACTGATGAATATAGCTTGATTGATAAGTTGAGCATATCTGTAAATACATGCAATGCAAGTCTATCTATATGTTAAATTAAAGGGGACCTTAGACAATGAAAAATTAATATGTTAAATAATTAAAAGCAATCGTGGATTGCAGAAAATAGCAGTTTGTTCAAACTCTGCTATGCTAGAGTGCTAAATTGCCACTATAGCTACTATTTGACAACATTTTGTACGAGATAGTGTATCACAGAACAATAGCGACTTGTTTATGCTATAGCGCCTCTATGTGACAAAACTAGGTCTTATACTTTATAAAATGAACTTTTTTGCAAGATTGATTTTTATGTTTAATTTAATGTGCAAGACTACAAGCATTTACTGCAGAATAATACTTATTGAACTCTGATGATAATAATGCCAGGTAAGATTATCAAATACACATGTATAAACAGTATGTGTGTTGGCACATGATCATTTTTAATTTCACAAAGCACTAAAGAAACTCAGAGCAAGATGAAGCCCTACCTTTGCAGCAAGGAGGAATATATCATTTGTTTCTGTGAGAAAAAGAAATTAAATAAATAAGCAAGACATGAAAGAAAAAAAAAAATGTCAACAACAAATGTGGATACTGGATTGTTGAAAATTATCGATGTCCATAACAAAGGAGTCTTACCATTAGCATGTTTCACGAATTTAAGGAGTACCTCCCTACGTCTTGGATCAGAACTCTCTCCAGTACAGAGTAAAGAATGGGAGGACTCCCAATCAGCCTCTGCACATGACATGCTACAAGTATCGATAACATTATCAGACAAGATTATTTCATACTTTACACTCAAGAATCATATAATAAGTATGAGTTTTTTAAACAATAGCATTTTATGTCAGCTAAAATTAGCCTATGCATCTCAGTTTTTTCAGATGCTCCCGTTTATTTACTTTATAAACATCTATAAGCTTATAAGGAATTTTTCATAAGTGAAGAACCATAAACTTATGTCAATTGACAAATTCCCATAACATAGAAGCTAATCGAAATTGGTTCTTGATCTTTTCAATCTTTGAATAAGAAGAAGTCAGAAGCTGAGTATGGATCCCCATGCAGCATTCATTTGTGACTAAATTTTCACAAGGTTTTTCACAGTAGTTGTTAATTTGTGCTTGGTGGCGTGTAAAATTTACTGATTTGAAAAATGAAAGCATTACATGTCAAATAGTATTTCTTCAACCAACCGTAGAATTAGATCATGATTGGATAAGTGATTGTGTATAAGTTATTTCTATATAACAAAATATAAATAAGTGATTATGTATAAGTTATTTCTATATAACAAAATATAAAATAAAGTCAAAATCTTTTTATATAGGTTATAAGCTGTTTTCATAAGCTACCTTGAAGAGCCTATGGAAATAAGCTAAAAACAACTTATAGACAGCTCATAAGTTGTTTAAGCAAGCTCTCCTAAACAATCATACAAGTTCTTATGCTAGTAGATAAGCTCAAATAAGTCAATCTAAACAGGCTTTTACCTGCAGTAGTAAGCTTCTCCACATCCACCATGGCATGGAACAGCTTGAGGCAAAGAGAACTTCTCAGAGTAAGGCAATCTGATTTGGCCATTCATCAACGATTCCACAACACCTTCAGGTAAAGGAACTTTAGTTTTGGAACTTCCAGAACTACATTTCCAAGTACTCTCCTCTTCATCAGATGAATCCATTTCATGACAGTTTTTCGAAGACTTTGAAGAGCTTCCAACATCACAATCATGACTCTCGTTGGCCCTTAATTCTTCCAAGTAAAGCCTCCTACCAATTTGAATTTCTATGGAACCAATAAAACGAAAGCAGAAACTACAGACAAAACAATCAATCTGCAAAGTAAAGTAGAAAATAAGACAAAGAAACGAAATCTTTTAAAATGGCTACATGAGAACAAAAATCACAACTACAAAAAAAAACCTTGTTGAAAGAGTGTTGATTCCCAACAAGCATTTGGTCCTTGAGAACAAGTTGATCCTCTTTGAAGTCCTTTGCAGCATACGCACCTAAAATTCTCCAGAATCAGAAAAGAAACGCGTTGTTTGGATAAACAGCTTAATTAAGCATTATAAGTTCTTATTATATACTCACACTGTCTCTAAACATAGGACCCTCTTGATATTTTTCATTGTCCATTTTTACAAGACCTTTTTCAAAGTTTCAATTGTATTAATTATTTTTTTTACCAACATACTCCTAATTATGTTACATCTTTGTCTGCAATCTGTAATAAATACTAATGAAGACCACATAAGCTGATTTCTCTTGAAGGTTAAACTTGTAAAACAATACCAATTGTAAACAAGTTTAATATTACTACCAACTTTCTTATTTCATGTGATTTTGTCGATTGGGTTCTATATTTAGGGGTGGAGCTAGAAAATGCTTATGTATAAGTTACTTCTATAACAAAAGATAAAATAAAGTCAAACTGTTATCATATATACTATAAGCCGTTTTCATAAGCTAGCTTATGGACATGTCATAAGTTGTTTTGAGAAGCTCTTCAAAACAATCTCACGGTTATTTATGTCAGATAAACTCGAATAAGTCAATCCAAAAACATATTGATAGTACAAATTACAATACATTATTTGCAACACTCCACTAGCTGAGCTACCCCACCCCTTGTCCCTCTGGTGTGTCTATATATGAGTGATACCCAACAAATGAAAGAATGAATAAAATCATGAAAAGAAGTAGGTACCTTTTCCAAGTTGGTCATCATGTTTGATTGTGATGTCATTGCAGTGCCTTGAAGAGAAAATATTGTGATAATATTCCTGGATGAAGAAAAAAGAGGAAAATGAAGAGAAGATGAAAATGGGTTGATGAAAGAAGAGATTGATTACCTGAAGTTGGTGAGGTGAAGGAGGAGAAAGAAGAGAAGAGATTTCATTGACACAACGCGAGGTAATAGGGCAAATTGCTGCTTCCATTGAAACTTTGGAAGAGTGTGTCAACGTCAGAACACAAAACAGGGACACAAACGTGACGGCGCCAATAGCATCAACAACGTTGTACTTTTGTTTTTCACTATCCGTGTGTGTGTTTGGGCTTTAGATTTCACTCGATGTATAAACTATTTTTTACAATAAATTATAAATTTTGTAAAGGGTTAAATAAGAATAATCTCTACATTTCATTAAATGATTTTAAAATCCTCACATTTTAATTAGTCCATGTTGTTAATTCTCTAACAAAATGCTGATGTGGCAGTTAGTGGGTCCTAACTATTTCATAGCTAATTATTTTAGGGTTAAATATGTTTTGTTCCCTATATTTTGTGTGACTTTGAAGAATAGTCCTTATTATTTTAGGGATTTTAAAAACATTTATTGAAATGCAAAGACTATTTTTCAAAGTCACGTAAAATGTAGGGACCAAAAACATATTTAACCTTAAAAGAATTGAGACCACTAACTGTCACATCAGTATTCCGTTAGAGAATAAACAGGGACTAATTTTGATAACAGAGATAAAATGTGAGAATTTTAAAAACATTTAATGAAATGTATAGACTATTATTCAAAGAGGCGCAAAATGTAAGGACCAAAAACATATTTAATTCTTTTGTAAATCTTAGTAGTTAATAATCAGCCAAAAACAATAAACATTTAATATGCCAGCAAAATAAAAAAGAGGATTATATGGTCTAGTGATTAACCGCAACAATCACTCCCTCATTTAAAATAAAATAAAATTACACCAACGGTGAATTGGTTGAAGTGGTATGAGATTTAGACTACCTACGCAAGTGATCATGGGTTCAACCTCTAGCTCTTGCACATGAATAATATTTAGAGGATTGTTCTATGTATCTCGTAGATTGTTCAGCTCTGAAATAATTCAATTGGGAGTTATGCTTGGGTTTAAAAACAGTGATAGGATCGTAACTTCATAGAGGCTTTGAATGACCGAGAGTTACGATCTAATAAATGTGAGGGGCTTTTGAGCAAACTAAGGGGACCATAGTGCAGTCACCAAATATTTTGTTGGAAGAGGAGAGTCTATCTTATATGCCTCGTTAATTATCTGATAGAGATTAGTCACTGCTAACTTCATACCTATAATATGACAACAAAAAAAAACTACCACTATAGATTGTTACTTATGTGTCATCTAGAGTAGGATTTTGCTTCTTTTTTTTTTTTATAAATTGGTGTTCACATCACGTATTGGATCGGGATGCCCTTGGTGGGCGAGTAGGATTTTGCTTTGTGCAACATGATACCGTAATAGTTTACACTAAATACATGCACAAATAAGTTTTGTTGGAGCATTTATTTGTAAAAATATAGGGCATAAAATTACTCCTTCATTCCTTTTTAATTGTTAAGATTTTAAAAAAATCAATTTTATTTATTATTATTTTTAAATTTCAATACATTGGTCATGACTTTTGTTACATATTCAATTATTTACTAGAGAAACATGGAATAATACCACTTGTTGGTTTTGTGAAAACATTTTTTATTTTCGTTTCATAAAATTTAGAAGTTGACGGAGAGAAAAGATTCTTGAAGTGAGCAATTGTATTGCATTTTTTTAAATAATATGTAAAAAAGACTATTTCTATTATTTTCTAAAATACTATATCTCTCTAGCTAGATTTCATCTTCTCTCGTTATAATTAGGGGCTGCTCTGGCCAAGTGCAACAAGGTCATTGATGCAGGGTCTCGAACTTAAGGGGGTCTCAAATAAAAAATAAAAAATAAACTTGTTCTCATGGACAAATCCGTCACTAGATATCATTTTTCCGAAGGTCAAAGAGTGGAAAGCAACAAATTTGCTGTCAATTATGCATTGTATATAGGTAAATGTCTATTTATCTTTAAATAAAAGTCGTGTTTAAACCATTACTATCAATTATAAATGATGTTGGATTTTTTTTTCGTGAAATGAAAATTGTGAGACTATAGCCGTCCAAATTGCCAGGGGTACAATAATTCGCTTCAAAAAACTTTTTCTTCTCATTAGCAAATATATATACGCACAAGTGCATGACTAATCCGCTAAGATAACTTGAATTCATTTAAGTTGATCTTTCGGAGCATATGTTTTTTCATACCTTTTCAAATCGTTCGCTTATGATTTTCAAATAAGTACCCTGCATTCAAATAGAATTGAGCAAAAGCATGATGTCATTGCAAGACGTTTCCCTCAAAATGAATCAGAACATCACTTCAATTCAATGACTTTCATCAATGAGAACGTCAAGTAAAGAATCAGATCCATTCTTTACATTCTCACCCACAAAATCTTTGAAAATTATATTTTGACTAAACATGCAGAAGATGCACTTCTACAACTAAACTTCATAACTACTTAAACATCAACTTAAATTGCACTGTTTCAACAAACCACCAATTAATTGTATAGCTGTTTGTCTGTATATACATGTATATACAACTCAGATGGTAAAAAATTGCAGGGATATTGTCAAACCAACATTATCCTTGTTTAAACTTGTGTGAATTTTGCCGCTAGTCTCTTTGAAACCAATAAAATACTTATAATTATGTCCAACTCAGCAACTTTATTGGTCACCAGAGAGATGAAGAGTTGTAAGTGAATCAAGTACGCCAACATTTCGAAATTGTGAAGTTTAAGCATCCAAAAACTTTTACATTGACAAGTATTGGTTGAAGGATGATCATTAATATTGTCCATGATGCCATATTATCATGTTTGTAAAAAGATAGAATACAAACATCTAATATAAATTGCTACCTTGTCAGTTCAAAATGTCTGAATCTAATTCACAAATTTCAAACAAAAGGTAAACAAAGAAAGAAAACAATATAACTTCTTCCTCAAAGCATCATACACATGCACAGAAGCAGGTCTTTCACCAACCTAGTGTGAGAACCCATCAAAGCTTGAAGAAAATCTAACCTAGTTTTCTCATCTGTCTAGAAAAGCTGGGAAAAAATGTATGGTGAAAGGTTGAATCCAAGATTCTGACACAAACCAAACTAGTAGACACTTATGAATGACATGTGATTAGTAGTGTTTTTTGGTTCTCACGCGGATCCAAAGAAAATTTCCAAAGATGGAGCACTGAACACATTAGCAGCAGTTCGTTCTGTTTTATAAGGTGCTATGTGGAGCTGATACTTGATAAACCTCTGCAACATGATTTGTTGTGAATCATTAGAAAGAAACAATGATATGGTTATTAATAATTTAATACTATTCAGAGCATTAATTTGACTAGCTGATTGAAGTCAAGATATATAGTAACATACAGCTAACTGAGTGACAATTTCAGGATTTGTGTCAATATGCCAATCTGGTTCTAATTGACGGACAAATGACGAGCGTCCATTCTCAGTGCTGCTGAAGAGAACCTGCATAGAGGTATGGGATATCAAAATAGAGGACAAAAAGGTTGTTTCAAAACATAAGTATGCAGCAGGCGGTTTGTTGAGCTCATTGACATTTACAGCATTCATTAGATACACAAGACAAACATTTGCTACAGATCACAATTTTGTCTGAGTATTTGTTGCCATCTAATTTTGTAACATCTCAAATGACAAGATACAACTCTTGCAGGCATCAGAATTTTAGGTTCCCAGGATGTCTTGAAAAGAGCATATACAGCCAGCAAATGGCAACAAACATATATCATTATGAATTCAATAATTATGCACTGCCAGTATAAAAAGGTAATACACAGGATTCCAATCATATTTTACCACGGTGTCGTGTTATAATATTGGTTCATAAAATACCTTCACAGATTATAGATTCTAGATAGTGATATATGATTGAATGTTTTTGTAAAACTTTTTACATTGAATTCTAATCATATTCTAGATACTTGCATGGTAATTAGATTCTATAATGATTATTATTATTGTGACCCCCTCCCTAGTCATGATGACAATTTATTCTCTAGACTATTTCACATTGAATTTGTCTTCACTTTTCTCAACATCAGTCATAATTCTTCTACAAAAACAAATAATTAGATAAAAGTAAAGGTTCTCTCTCCAATGGTAATCTTTAAAATGGCAAAAGATGTTTCTCAGGACATCTCTGATCAAGATGTATATCTGCGCAAATGTTCATAGTCAAAGATAATGTTTAAAATTGTTAAATAAAAATAATATAGATATTCTCACGTTGTCAATCAACATGTGTAAACTACTGCTCACAAAAGGATGATTACATAAAAAGGAAAGTTCCTTTTTTATATGCAAACTTAACAAACGTAAAGCGCAACACTGGCAAGAAGGTAGTTAACATGACATACCTTGTCCTTGACCAAACCACCTGAAGTGAATACCCCTGCTTCTTCTAACGCTACAAGAACTCTTTTCTGCAGAAATAATCCATACATAAATATAGAAATAGAATGTAATCAGTTTAACAATTTTGTATGCTACAACAGGGTAGCAAGAAGAATACTAGACCTGAGATCAAATTTAGTTTGAAATCTGAGACTAACTGCTTTCAGAAATCTCTCTACTAGCTTAAATAGCTGTTGCGTGATATTAATAACTTAACAGTATGTGTGTTCCAAACTAGGAAAAGATCATAAAATAATAACGAAATTTCATATATCTAATGTCTCAACTACCTTAAATTCCTCCCTCAAAAAAAAAAAAAAAAAAAAAAAAAAAAATTTGAAAAAAAAATTAAAAAAAAATTTAAAAAAAAAAAATTTATATATG
>Ga0228710_1007170_pt1 | contig 16585 bp, 12 predicted proteins | sample MedpolnodulmetaG_FD_177995 | JGI IMG/M metagenome (GOLD analysis project Ga0228710, IMG submission 177995) | Root nodule microbial communities from Medicago polymorpha collected in Santa Monica, California, United States - pink nodules | ecosystem: Host-associated > Plants > Roots > Nodule... | reverse complement strand
TATATATTATAAAAGGGGACAATTTCTAATCGTTTTTATATGATAATGCTACGAAATATCTTACACTATTTGACAACTAGTATTCTTAACCCGACAAATTTTAATTTATTAACTTCTAAATTTACCTCGAACATTTTAATTTTTTTCTTTTGAACAAGACAAAATGAAATTATAAATCAAACAAAAGGTTTTCCCCATCACAAGACATGCATGACGAAAACACAGAAAACAACAAGTATGTTACAATACCACGAACCGAAATCGAACACCAACAAGTTAACCCAAATACAAGACATGATTAACCCAGAGGTGATTAATATGGCAAACTAAACCTGGATGTTTTGCTTTCATCCATAAAAGAATAATAGTAATCATATCAAGCATTTTAGCCAATGTCGCTTCTTTTTGCCGAAAACAACATGAATTTATTTCTCTCCATATAACCCAAACATCGGCCAACGAAACAACATGCATAGTTGACTTTAATTCTTCTGAAAAAACCACCCAACGAACTAAAGTGCAAAACATGATCAAATAACTTAAGGGAATACACCGATGAAATCCCTAACCAATGTCGAATGAGACCTGTTCCAAGCTGAGCTAATGCTCAATCCGATTAGACCCGAACTCAATTCGGGATCCGAAGTCAGGCAAGTCCATGTGAAAGAAAGGCCCAAAATCCCACTGAGGGTGATCCAATGCTGCATTACCGCCACAACGGAACTACTGAGGGTGACAGGGGTGCCGGGGGTTCCAGCGGTGGCAGGGGTGGTATGGGTGTAGCGATAAGGGGTTGATTGTAATTTTTAATCATGTTATGTTATGTTTGAATATTTTGGATGATTTTTAGTTATGTAACACTTGGATAATTTTAATTTTTATGTTTTTATTAATGTTTGAATGTTTGAAAATTATATTATGTTGTTAATTGTTATGTTATAAATTGAATTTTCTGTTTGAACAAATAGTCAAAGGCTAAAACAGTTAACTAAATGCTCTAAAACAGAGGCTCAGTCAAAACAGATGGCTTCTGCCTCTGTGCTAATGCAGTTCCGATTCCATAATCCAGACAAGCTTTACACTTTTCGGATTATGTAATCTGGAAACATCGTTTTTCACCTCAAATGTTGACTTTCTACGGGGTGATTGACACATTTCGGATTACATAATCCAGAAAGTGTAAAAACTTTCTGGATTGTATAATCTGAATCCATCCATTGCACATTAGCATGAATATCCATCAGGTAGGTTTAAGTTCCAAAATCCACGAATTTGTCCGGATTTCATTATCCGAAAGGAGTTCGAATTATGTAATCTGGACTAGGAGTATTTATGGAAAAAAAATAGGTTGCGCGAGGAAATGAATAGGGTGGGAAAAGTAATAGTCTTCTAATTAATATAAAACTGTTATGCGGTCATGAGGGTATCTCAAAGCTCAACTGGGCTAGCCCGGTACAGATACATGTTTTATAAGGTCGGGCTAAAAAGCTCGGTTCAAATTTGGGCATGAATTTTGGATCTCAAGCCCTATGTTTTATCGGTTTTTCGGGTCTGTCCATACATACTAGCTCATTTTGACGGCTATACTTACAATTAGGAGTGTTCAAAACCAAACCAACCCAATAGAAAAGCCGCAAACCAAACCAAACCAATCCAAACCTAAGCCGCAAAAAATCGCACTTGGTTAAGATGAATTCAGATGACTTTTGCATTGAACCGTGCAATTCAGTTTGGTTTGCAGTTTGCATCTCAGCAACCGAACGAAACCAAACCAAACCGCAAGTATAATCAATATTACTTAAACTTGTACTAGCCCAATTACATAGCCCAAGAGTAACCTCTTTTAATTCGATTTTTCCATTGTTGCACCATCAGATTCGATTCTAATTCCTTTCCATTTCCTTCAATTCATTTCCAGTGATGAATTTGTTTTCTTTTCTTCCCAATAATTTGTTTCATGGTTATGTTTCTTGTTAATTTTACCTATTTTGATATAAGTTTTGTTTGGTTTTAATCTGGTTAGTAACAAGTTGGCAATATTAGAGTTACTGTATTATTTTTTTATCTTGCGATAAACCGCACCAACCGAACCAATCCAAGCCGCATTAGTTTGGTTTGGTTTGGATGACTTTTTAAAAATCAACCGAACCAAACCAAACCGCAAGTTTTTTTATCTCGCAGTTTGGATGACTTTTATGCTCAAAACCGAATCAAACCGCACCGCGAACACCCCTACTCACAATAGGTTCGCCCTTATTTTAGTTAGTTATAAATGCCCATGTATATCACATTTATTTTTGGATTGAAGATCTTCTATTTCTAATTTTGATCAAGCATGTTTATATATTTTTTTTATAAAAAAAATCAGTTTAAATATAGTCCAATTCAATAATATTAATCAATCTAGAGATTTTCTATAGCACTACCATATAAAAAGAATAGTTTTTTTTATACGTCAAGAACAAAATGACATAAAAAAGAATAGTGTCCCAACTAAGTTGGATACTCTAATCTTTTGCTAATTGCTCATGTACATTATTAAAAAATGGGGAAAATTACATAAAAATTAGGGGGATATAAAACCTGACCAGTCAATCCATGTGAATAAACCCTAATGGGTAATGCATAAAAAAAGCATAACACAATTGATCTAACCCTAAACAATTCTAACAAAAGAACACCATTAACGATAAACGTTTGTGAGTACCAAGCATGTCGATAATTTGGTGAATGAATCGATCGTCAACACGAAATCGAATCACGTACCATCAACTTCCTACAACAACGACATCAAACATTAACGACTCCTTTAAATCCACACAGTCTCATGTGAATCAAATGGCAACAACCCTAAATAATTGTTGAAAAAAAAAGGAATAACTCATAAAAAATAGTCAATGATTGTTGGCACACTTAACAACGAGTTTACTCACCCACACCACTAACGTTTGTTGAGCCTTGAGACATACCCAGAACCTATTGAGCCCCGAAACTCAACTTGCCTAATTTTTTTCTTCATAAAAAGTAATAATTATTAAGTGCACCAATAAATTTAAAAAGAACGCTGACATCACGCATTCCCTTTATACAAAGAGTGTACATACATTTTGACATGTTTTCTACTTATTTATTTTTGTAACAAATTCCATTAACATAATTAAAAAATATATTCTTTCAAAATAAAATATAAAAATATCAACAAAAATTTCTCCATGCAGAACATGGGTCTCAAAATATATTACTCTCGTGCTAAAATAATTGACCTATTTGCATAAGAAATTTGTCGCAAAATAATCAACCTGTTCAATTTTCAATCCTCCTACACTAGTTACTTTCATCGGTTACAATTCAAGTTATTTTACTTTTACATTTATAGTACTAATAAATAGACTTATACATGATGAGGGTGAATGTGTAAAATTATTATTCTCTCCTTTTCTTTTATACGCTTTTTTTAATATCTGCGAAATAATTAAATAGACTAATTATTTTTTAACAAAGAGAGTATTATATAGTATAAAAAGTTGGTACTCCATTTTTCACTCCTGTTCTTTTGGAGAAATATCTATCATTTAGTTATTTAAAAAATCATTTTAGACACATACTCATTAAAATATCTATCATTTAATTATTTTAAAAAAAAATATTTTTTTTTCTCTTTCATACTTTTCATTTTTATGTGTGTGCCTAAATGAGTTCTATTTATGTTTATGACCAAGCAAGTGTTTCTCGTTCTTTTGCCCATTTAATTTTGGGTGTTTGTTTTAAGTTTGTTACATTTATTCATAGAAATAACATTCATTGGAATATAAATATGTGAATTTTATTTCAAGGTATTTAAGAAAAAAATGTTTGATTATGACACTAAGATAAACATTTTACACATAAATTTATTCTTTTTTTTGAATAAAAACACATAAATTTATTCTCATTGTCATGCGAGCTTTATTTCACCTCTTTTTTTTTAAAAAAATATTTTTCTATTTCCATAAATATTTTATATAAAAAATAAAATTTCGTAAATTTGTAACAAACATTTTTTTTAGGGATTAAACATAAACATATAAATTTCTATCATTTTATTTTCAAAAATCTGCTAATATAACATAAAAGAAATGCACCTAACTTTGTAAATTTCTCATCAATATGTTTGATTAACGCCCTCTATGTCCCATCATTTCCATCCTTTTAATTTTTGTTAATTAATTTGACTTGAAGATCCTTTTAATTACTTCCTACGTCCCAAATTGTATGACGTTTTAGCATTTCACACATATTAAGAAATGCAATCAATATTGTGTGGAAAAGAGATGTTATAAGTTGTTTTACAAAATTATCCTTAATAAATAAATAACATTGAAAAGATAAATGAAAGAATTGAAAGAAGAGAGTAATAAATAATTAAAGTTATCATAAAAAAAGTAACATTAATGTTGCATTAGTACCGTAAAATGACATATAATTTGGAACAATTTTTACTTATTTTACTTTTCCCTAAAGATTTGCAAAGATATTACCTCTCTCTTTAATCTCGCCCCTATCACCTCTTTTCTGTCTGGTCTTTTCGTTTCCTTCACCCATCAAAATCAGACATCAATTGCACTCATCATTTCCAACACTAATCATCATATCTACTCTGCACAAATTCATCTTTTCCAACACTGCTTTTCTGTTCTTCCTCCATCAAACCTCTCAACCATCACTTCACTTCTTCTCTCCACTTCTTTAAAAACACACTTCTCTACTCGTCCTCTACACAATATTGAAAACCACTCCTTTTCATTTTCAAACATGCCAGAACTATTTTTCAAACATGCCAGAACCAAAACTAAAAACACCCCCAAAAATCCTGAAAAATCTCCTCCTGTTGAACCATCACTACTGGATATTTATAATACTAACATGCAAAGAATTAAAACCATAGTCTCCTATAACTTGGCTGAGAATGCCATTCAGCGAAAATGGATTACAGAAGTGGCGTGCCCCAAATTAACTCCCTATGGTATTGTTCCACCTCCTGTCGCTGTAGTTGAAGGCTTACCATCCCTTTCTGGTTACATGGTACCTCCAACCTCCGCTGATAGTTTCTGGTCACAAGACACCTCTATGCAAACAATTCAAACCCTGGTCTACTTTCTCTTGTTGGAAAGTGCCAATATACGAAAATGGATTGAAGAGGTGTGCACCAAAACTCCATTCGGTCTCGTTCCACCTCCTACTGTACCTGAATATTTATCATCTGTTCTTGGTTATGAGGCACCTTCAACCTCCGCTGATAGTGCTTGAGAATTTATATGATATTTTGATGACTTTTTTTTAGGGCAAATGAAGTTTCTTTTTAATTATGTTTATGTTATGTTAAGACTAAGACCTTTTTAATTCTGTTCATGTCTTGAAATTAAGATCTTTGTTTAAGTTTTTTTTTCCTCTATTGAACTACTACTCCATGTGTCTCACAATAATTATTTCTTTATTTATTTTTTATTAAAATAATTGTTACTTTAAAATATCAATGCAGCTTTTATTATTTTTTGCCATTATAATACTCTTATTTATTGAACTCTATCTAACTTTATTACTTCACTAACTACAATTAATAAAGATATTTTAGTAAATAATACTAATTTTACCATCAAAATCAACGTAATTATGCAAGGCAACCACTCTTGATTAATGAATTTATCTGGTTCCAAGAAAAAAATGGTGTTATGTTATTCAATTTTTTTTTTATACTGATCGTCAAAATTGAGGGGAGTAAAATTGAACTAGAAACATTTATAACGACATCAGTATTTTTAAAATCCAAAAATATAATTCGAAAGTTTTATCAACACAAAAAGTTAAAAGATTGTTGGGAATAGTAATTTTGATGGAGGTTCCTGTGACAAATAATCACAATAATCTTTAAATTTTGAAATAGTTTTAGAATGTGCATTATAATCTTACATAAATGAAGGGGATGAAGTTATTTGTTGGTTGAGGTGAGGGTAGTGTTGTGACAACACTTGCATAACATTTGAACTGGGGGTGGTTCGTTAGATAATAACTGGTTGTCGGATAATATTATTAGTAAGGTGGGAGATGAGGCTCTATTTTGTTTCGGAAAGACTCATGGTTAGATGTATCTTTTAATGTTAGATAGGTTGTTTGCTCTTTCGTTAATAAATTATCCTCAATTGTGGAGATGTTTTCTTTGAGGTGGAAATCAAATGGTGAGGCGTGAGAGTGGCATAGGAGATTGTGTGTGCGAGGAGGGGTTAGTGAGGGAGTGTGTGGAGCAACGATCACTTGTTGTTTAGCGGTTTGGTGTGACTGAAATGGATTTGGAAGCTTCATTCTTCCCATCGATACACAGTAAAAAATGCTTATAATCTTGACAACTTCTAAAATTGGTGTTGATGACCGTTTTAATTATGTTTTGTGGCTAAAGCAAATTCTATTTAATGTCAATATTTTTATTTGACGTTTGTTCTTGAATAGATTAGCAACTGAATGAATCTTTTTAGGACAAACATTTTGGATTTCAATTATTCTTTGTGTACAGCTACTTGTGGCATGGTGGAGGATCATGACCATTTGTTTTTTACTTGTGCTTTCGACTTTTTGATATCAAACTTTGACTTTTGATATCACGTTGGCTAGATTTTTCTACGGCTCTTCATGTTTAGTTAATTGAACATTTTACTCAGTTTGGAGATCTTGGAGTTTTTTTCTACACAAAATAACAAAAAACTTAAAAAAAATCATGAATTTCAATAAATTAATTTTAATTTTAAAAACATTTGTTACAACCATACGTGGGTTAACCATGGTTCAAACATGATTAACGAAGCAATTTAAAACATTGTTCATCATCTTTTAGTTTTTGAAAAACTAGCAGTTTATGTGAGCTTAGTTAAATTGGTAGGGATATTGTATAATATATGTAGGGGTTGAGATTCGAACCTTAAATACTCCACTTATTCACTTTAAAAAGGTAAATTCCTAACCACTAAACTACTTAACCAAAAAGAATAGAAAACAATGAGTTTTCATAAATAGAAAATAATCTGACGAAAAAAAGTTAAATCTGAATTTTAAAAATATATTGGGTAGGAGTACAAAACTAAGGGGTAGGGGAGGTAAATTGTTGCGAACATCAATTTATTTATTTAGCCTAATCATCATAAGTCAGGCCCATAAATCATTTAAAACATGACATGATAAAATGCATCGAAAATAAACGTAGTAGTTATCATCCACACTCCTTGTTTATTTATACGCCTCACTCCTTTCCCTATCATCCTACTACACCCTGACATTTTTTTTTTTTAAATATGAACTCGATATTCTCTAGGCACTTAGTAGCGGAGACTAATCCCTTAAACCCCTGAAATTTCCTAAATACCTCTACCATATTAATTGAGTTCGTTTTTTTTACGCATCATAATTAAGTTTCTCAACTCATAACTTGTTCAAAAAAAAAGTCTCAACTCATAAAATAGTTTGCTTAAAAAGAACATATATTTTATATTTGCAAAGCAATATGCTATGTTTTTTTTTTGTCAAGTAGTCTAGTGGCTAGAGCTCGCACAATTTAATTGTGGAGAAACGGGGTATCCGGGGTTCGATCCCCGGCCCCTACATATAATGTGCTATGTTACTCATGGCTTATTTTATTGGATGGAGTATAGGTATATCTGGTACTCCATTTCTTTGACATATATTCACAAGTTTATGCTCGTCAATAAAATTACAGCTGATTTAATCCTCACTAGTATCTTAGGGGTAGTAACTATCAATCTTTCATAAGTATTTATTTATTGAGTTGTTTTTCTCATCATCATTATCACAAAATAATAATAATTTGGATACAATGCCAATTAAGACCAATCAAAAGAAGGGTCCTTCATTGGACCGACTAGCTATATATATTTTATATAATACGCTAGTGGATGATAATATCCTAAGCAAAATTCATTTTTTAGTCAAGAAAAAAAAAACACATTTGGTTTTTATTCTATTATAATATGAAAATGGTCTAGAATGATAACGTGGGACAAAGTCCATATAAAATTGTGACTAAAATTGGAAAGCAACTTAATGGATTTATTTCAAAGCAAAACATAAAGCCATCCATCATATCCTAACTTTTTAAATGAATATAAAAGTATCAATTGAAGGGAATCTGCTCTTCCAATTGATAATAAATATCTATTCTCCCTTAAAAAAAAATCTATATTCCCTTAATAGGATTCAAACCCCAGTCATATGGTTAAAGGGGTCAAACTACTATGAATATTGTTGTATACACACCTCTAATAGGGCTGAAACACACTAGTAAAAAATCATAATGCCTCTCAGCAGTTAACTGCCGCAGGTTTCATTTTCCTCGGCAGTTAACTGCCGTCGGATCCCTTATTTCTTCGACAGTTAACTGCCGATGCATCCTGAAGGCATAAAATGGCAGAACCTGTTACATGTGTTTTTACGCATTGTAAACACATCGATTCAATGCCAAATCATAAAATTAATAAACGGAGATTACCAACATAATTTAAATTGAAAATATGATACGAAAACGAACAATTGTCATAGAAATATGTCATCGAAATACAAATAAACTAACAAATGTCAAGAAAATATAACGGAATGAACAAATGTCATGAAAACTAACACCAAGTCCTAAAAATCTGTCCTAAATAGAAAATATTACTACTCTTGGTCCTGGCCGCCTCCTCGGCCTCTAGCCTCGCCTCCTGGTCAATATCGGCGTGATCTGCTCCCCAACATGGCTCATGGCCTGAAACCATTGCTGAGGGCTCATGACCTCCTCCTGGCCCATCTGCGCATCAGCATAGGCAACATCGCCACTAACCATGTCATAGGTATCAGGCGAGCTTCTCACCTCGTACCGCTCTCACTGCTATACAATGATCTGCTCTTCATTTGCTGGTCTCGGAAGATCTCTTAGAAGAGGTGGCAAAATCTAAGGGTGAGACACCCTAATGTACCATAACACATAACCATCCCTCATCCGCCATGTCTCCTCTCCTGCTGGCTCACCCCAACCGGGCTCCTTAAGCGTGTGAGTGCGGAAGTCAAGGAATGCCTGCATAATCTGAGGCGGTCGCAGCTCTACAACATTCGTCAGATGCCTAGGGATGGTCTGGACGTATCCGTACTGCTGCAAAACTCTCTCAGGAAAGTGACGGTACACCCTAACAACACTGCACATCACCCAGCCTGAATACCAGAAAATCTCCTCAAAACTCTGGATTTCCCTGTGCTCTTCGTACGACCTCCAACATACGTCATCAAACTGCAAATGATTAAGCAATGAGCGATACGTCACCCCCACTCCATGACCCTTCTGTAACGTCCACTTCGCTGCAACCAGATAGTTTTCAATATAGTTGGGATTTGGATCAACACTGAAAAAGCCAGGAAAATGCGCCAAAAACCATCCTTGCACAAACCAAACAAATCACATTTATAAGTTATTACACACAAAAAATATAACAAAAAAATAAAAGTTAAGGTTCAAAAGTGACAATTTCTTACAGTGAGCAGTGTCACGCTTCCCCGAAGAGCTTTGTCTCCAGGCAAAGAGGCCTCAACTAAACAGTAGTATACAGGGGTGGACCTGAACTTTAAATATCAGTGGGACAATATTTTTTTTGTGTCAAATGATTAACTAATACAAAATTTAATAAGAAGTTATATTAAAAATGGATGTAGCAACCAAAATTGCAAAGCAAATGCTCTATTTTCCATGTGTTGAAAATGAGATAAAAAAATCATTATTACTACTAACTTTGTCTCTAGGCATAATTGGGAAAAAAATTCTACATCCTAATTCAATTATACAACAAATAAAATATTAGCTAACTATAGTATCAATATAAATAAACTTAAGAATATAATTAGGTAGTTCTTTCAAAAACAAAATATAGTTAGTAGTAGTATGCAATAAACAAGACAAGGAAAAGAAACACAAAAGTTTTTCCTATACTAGAATACCGGAATAAAAACTAAGTTATGCAGTTATGGGCTGGGCTGATAAAAAAAAGTTAAAAAATGGGCCTGGGCTGGTGTGGCTATTTCCAAACCCTGCCCTGCTCAGGTCTGCCCCTGGTGGTATAGGTATACCAATGTAATCCCTCCCCAAGAACAATTACGCATCCCTGCGTAGCCGTCCTCCATGGTCGTCAGATAGACCAACTAGATGTGTTTGTTTCTTTTATCACCAAACAACAAGCATCCAACAAAATAGAGGAGATAACACTTCACACAAGTAGTCATAATCCTCTCCAGCTCCTCTAGATCCCCTGGATCCTCTGGATCCGCCAATCTGGTAGCAGTATCAAGGTAGGTCAAATAATACTCCCTCAACATCTTATAACTAATGTAATCACCATACTCTTCACCGCAATTTTTCAATGCATCCGCCTGCGACACACCTAAGTGTCTCACCATCAGTTCCGCTCCCTCAGTCTGAGACATCTTCTTCAGATGGCTCAACATCCCCCTTCAATCGGAAGATGCATAAGACATGCGACATCATCCAAAGTAACAGTCATCTCCCCCAAGACCATGTGAAAACTACTGGTCTCGGAATGCCACCTCTCGCATAAAGTCATCATCAAAGCATGCGGCACAGTGGCGTAGCCCAGATAAACCAAATCATGTAACCCGCTCTCCTTTAGGGGACCGCAAAACCATTATGTATTATCATTTGAACGACGTAGACTCAAAATCTTAGCCCCATGATTAATTGGTTTTACAATCCACACCATACAACCTAGAATAATAAAAAATAAATAAACATATTTTAAACAACTTAAACAATGTTAGTATTTAACTAAACAAAATAAAACATAACACATGCAAAAATAAAAATCACGTATTTAAATTGCCGCACATATTTTTAAGGGTTAAATAAGTTTTTCGTCCCTATAAATATAGCGAATTTTGATTTTAGTCCTTATAAAATTAAATTAAATGTTTTCATCCTCACAAAAAAATTTATTTTGTTTTTCGTCCCTAATGGATATAATTTTGACGTGCTTTTGATATTTTTTGAACATAATATAAATATATAAATGTCGAATATGATAAACGGATATAATATGGATACAATTTGAACATAAAAGAGTTATAATTTTGACATTTATATGAACATAAAGTGGCCATTAAGGACGAAAAACAAAACAAATTTTTTTGTGAGCGTGAAAACATTTGGTTTAATTTTTTAGGGACTGAAATCAAAATTCGCTATATTTATAGGGACGAAAAACTTATTTAACCCTATTTTTAATTTAAGACATAAACATTTAAAACTTAAAAAAAAACATAACACAATTAATACATTTAAATTGGCACGCACATGTAATTTCAATTTATATTACGTGCGACATTTTAAAATTAAATTTCGCGCACCAATTTAAAACATAAAGAAAATAATTAAACAAAAACACATAAAAAAATTAAAACATTTAAATTGTGTTGCATATGATAATTTTAGACAATTAAAAAGAACACTTACATTATTTGAATTTTACCACAGCGTCAATGCCACATGGTTGGCATAAGAGTGCAACAAAGATGTATTTCATCCTGGTCCTTGCAATGCCAAAGGTAACGTCGTCGGGGCTGTCATCCTTGCAATGTCATCCTGGTCTGGTATAGGCTGTTGTGGTATATGTTGCTGGTCATACCCACCATCAGTGACATCCTGGTGTATTTCATCCTGAAAATTCAGGTACTCCACCTCTTGGGTCGGATCAACCACTTGTGATTGTTCAGGCTGTGTATCCTGAGAATCCCCTGAACCATCTAACCTCCCTTTACCTCTTCCCCTCTTTGGGATGTGCCCGCTTTGCCTCTCCTTCTGATGGCTTTGTGTCATTGCACGCCTACCATCAATCATCTTAGATTGATCAATCGGTGGCCCCTGGTGCTGATCAGACATATCTACACAAAAATTTAAAAAATTAACATAATTCAACTTATACGTAAATAATTTAACACATTAAACTTAAACATAACCTAAACTAAACATAAACATTCAACCACTTTATCAAATATTCACATTCAACCTAAACATTATCAAAACACATTATCATTCACATTCAATGTAAATAATCAAACGCATTATCAAACACATTCAACCTAAACATAACCTAAACTAAACATAAACATTGACATTCGGTGAAAATCAAAACCACATTCAACCTAATTCAATATACACTTTATCAAACTACAATTAACATCATTTCCATAACCTACACTAACTCAATAATCAATATAATTTTCATTGGGGCATTTTATCAAACACTTTGTGTGCAAAGTATTAAACATACTCAAAATGTGTTCTTTTGCCACCATTCAAAACACATTATACTCTAACATCATTCCAACATCAATTAAAGCAACTACATTCATTTATAACCTACATGCAATCAACAAAATTTCAATTCCTACATCAACCTAACCACAAGCAAACTACTCAATTTTTTAAAAAAACTTAACCTAAACAAACTAACATTAAGATTGCAATGGTTAATGGTACTTACTTGTGATAATGTGGGGATGATTGACTTGCAATTCATGAAAATGGAAAATTGGAGAAAATTTGGGTAGTTTTTGAACAAAGAAGGAACTGATGCAAATGCTTCTGTTTCTGTATAAAGACGCACATGCAGTTAACTACCGAAGGAAACAATGGTAGTTAACTACCGAAGTTAGTTTCGTCTTTTATATGTGTGTTTCTACCTTCTTATATTTGTATACAACAATTTTCAACTACTATATTGCTAACCGAATTCTGCTCTTTACCCAAATGGTTATGCTCATTCCCAAAGTAAATGTCCGAATTGCCCATGCGTAAGTTAACATGCGCTACGTGAGTTAACTCACGCTGGGTACTATTTTCGTTCGAAACCCTGCACTTCTAAAAACCCAAAAAGTGCGAATTTTTGGGTCAAAATCTTCGTTCCAAATCATTGCAAATCGTCAGGAAGCAAGTTTCTACGTTCATCAAGCATCAAAGAACAGGTAATGTACCGTCAAAACTCATCCTTTTTTCTTGATTTTTCTGCAACTTACGTCATTTTTTCCCAGTAGGTGATAGGGCTGAGCGTGAGTTAACTCACGCAGAAGGTTAACACTAGCGTGTGTTAACTCATGCTACTGTGATGCCCAGATTTTGAAATTTTGCACCACTTTTTTTACTTGCTTTGCTTGCGGCACAAGTTATTTATTTATTTTTTCTTGGTTTTTTATTATTGAGTAGACATTGAATGGCATGGTTGAAAATATGGCGGAGGATGGCGTTGAGCCGAAATTGGGCAAAAACAAAGCTTCCGGCGAAGGCAAACCAACCAATGATGTGAAGTTTAAAGTGAAAATTCCTTTTCAAGTTGAAGCTCACATTGTGAACAACCAATCAAAACTGGTACCCACCGGTAACTTTGAAGAAAATCGTAAACCGGTACCTACCGGTGTTCGTGTTATTGAAGCAAACACCGGGTCATTTTTAACAACAATTGAAAGATGGAAAGATAGAGAAGAATTACTTGGTTGGGTTCGTCGACAAGCGGCTAGGGCCAAATTTACTATTTCTATAAATAAATCTAGCACAATAACGCCATACATGACGATACAATGTGAGAGGAGTGGTGAATAAAAACCACCTAAAACGAGGAAGAAACCGAAGCTTGAAGGCACATGCACAAGAAAATGTAATTGTCCGTTTAGGTTGAAATGCTTCTTTGATAAAAAAAACTCAAGATTGGTGGATTGCAATGCTTTGTGGAATTCACAACCATTTCTTGGCGCCAAAGTTATTCGGCCACCTTCTTGCGGGTCGACTAAAAACGGAGGAGAAGCAAAGAGTTATCGACATGACAAAGATCTTGGCAAAGCCTAGGAATATTCTCACATATTTGAAGGAAAAAAACAAAGAAAGTTTGACACTCATCAAGCAAGTGTATAATGCGCGAACTAGATAGCGCAAGGGGCAAAGAGAGGACAAGACAGAGTTGCAATACTTGATTACAAAGTTGGAGAAGCATCAATATGTCTATTTCACAAGAGCAAATAGCGAAGAAACCACTCTTGAAGATTTATTCTTTGCTCATCCGGATTCAATTGATATGCTGAACACTTTTCCCACCGTTTTGGTCATGGACTCCATCTACAAAACCAATAGCTACCGAATGCCTTTATTTGAGATTGTTGGTGTCACCTCTTCCAAAATGACCTATTCGGTTGCGTTTGCCTTTCTTTCCTTTGAAAGAGAGAATAAATTCATTTGGACACTTGAGATGTTGGTTGGTCTTTTGACCTCAAAACGCAACATGCCTAAGGTGATTGTCACCGATAGGGACCCCGCTTTGATGAAAGCCGTTGCCGATGTTCTCCCTAAAATGGACCATGTACTTTTCTATTTTCATATTGTGAAGAATGTCAAATCTAGGTGCGTCACGGATTGTAGAGTCAATTCCTAGCCTTCAAAAGCAAAAGTTGTTGACAAAGATGCGAAGGAAGCGGATGATGACAAGCACTGTGAGCTTGTTAAGAAAATAGTGAGGGCTTGGAGAGATGTGGTTAACTCTCCTTCGGAGGATTCATTTGCAATTGCATGGTTGACATTCAAAGATGAGGTATGCGGACCGTTTACATTGTTTGTTAAATATGTTGAGGAAACCGTTTTGCCCCTTAAGAAACATTTTGTGAGGGCATGGACAAATAAATACTTGCATCTAGTGTGTAGAACCACCAACATTGTTGAATCGGCTCATGCACAATTGAAAAGATACTTAAGAAGTAGTGTGAGAGATTTGACATCATGTTGGGATGAAATTGACAAAATGTTGAATAACCAATTTGGTGAGATACAAGGGAGTTTTGGGAAGAGCATAACCGTCATGGTACACAAATACAAAAAAAACAAATTGTTCTCGGAGTTGGAGGGATATGTCTCTAAGGCCGCTTTGGGTTTCATCAATGTAGAATTTGAACGCTCTAGGAGATTCAGCTTTGCTAAAGAAGATTGTGGTTGTGTGCAAATGGAAATGTTCGGGCTACCTTGTGCTTGTATTCTTGCCGAGAAGAGAAAGAAAAAATTGCCTATTCTTTTGGATGAAATACACCCTCATTGGCGAATGTGAAGTGTAATTGCACAAGAGGTTGATGCACATTTTTCCGTTACGGAGGAATGGGATGCCATTCAAGAACGTATCAAGAGGGCCCCTTACAAGATGAAACTCTTCATCAAATACAAGTTGCGTGAACTAGGATTTTTAGAGGAGACAATGTTAAAGCCACCTCCGAAAAAAGTGGCCACCAAGGGAGCACCTAAAAGGGTGAAGTCTACACCGAAAATGAGGTCCACGGGTCGAATCCCCTCTAGGTGGGTGACTATTGATGCTCAAAATCCCGATAGTCAATGCTCACATGGCAAAAGTAATGTTCCAAAGAGTAAAGGTTCACGTCTTGGCACTTGCTCCCGCTCACAAGCTTCGACTCCTACTTCAAAACCAAAACCTTATTTGCAAATACCATACATTTCACAAATTCCACATCTCATGAGACCTTACGTTGAAGACATTGTGAATGTTAGAGGGGATGGTAATTGTGGTTTCCGGGTCGTAGCTAGGCACATGGGATTGAATGAGGAAGATCATGTTTTGATTCGTCATGCACTTATTAATGAGTTGAAAAATCACAAGAATGACTACTTGCCGATATATGCTACCGAGAGGCGTTACAAACTTATCTTCGATGGTTTACACCCTCCAACAAGTAAAAGTGGTATTGCGCCTCCAGAGAAGTGGTTGACCACTCCGGATATGGGTCACATCATTGCTAGTTGCTACAATAGAGCGGTTGTTCTATTGACTTTGCCCGAAATGGGTGGTTCATGTGAGACATATTTTCCAATCCGGAGTGCTCCACCACTTAAGCCACATTCCAACATAATGTGTCTTTGCTTAATTCCGGACCACTTTCTTCATGTGAAGTTGAAAGAAAATTGTCCACTACCACCTCCTTGTAAGGAGTGGATGACTCACAAGATTGGTGAGGCGGAGCAATGGCTTTTTGAGTTTTTGGATAGACAAGCCGCCTTCGATGACCTCATGTCTAAGCAAGAGATCGAAGTCATGGATGAAAATGAAGATTATGCACTATCACTAGTCTAGTTAGTTATGACACTTTTGGGTCGGTCGGTGTTCGTCCTATGTTTTGGTGGTATTACACCCCGACATATTTTTTGGTGGCCGATTGTGTAATTTGGATATTTATGGCCAATATGTAATTAATATTATATATTATATAAATATATGAAATGAATTAGTTTTTGGATCATTTACGTGTAATTAAGTGTGTTTAAGTGATTACGGGTCATTACCGGAGAATTTGTGAAATTTGGACCGTTTGGATCATTGTGTGATTACGTGATTGTGAGAAAAACGATGTTTTTGTGTAATTTTGTTCGATTATGTCGAACTATCCGATAATCTTGTTAAACTGGCGTAATTCGGTTAAGTTATGAATGTGGCGTGATTACGGGTCATTCTAGACTTTTTCTAAGTCTGTT
>Ga0228710_1007160_pt1 | contig 16600 bp, 12 predicted proteins | sample MedpolnodulmetaG_FD_177995 | JGI IMG/M metagenome (GOLD analysis project Ga0228710, IMG submission 177995) | Root nodule microbial communities from Medicago polymorpha collected in Santa Monica, California, United States - pink nodules | ecosystem: Host-associated > Plants > Roots > Nodule... | reverse complement strand
TAATGGTGTAGAAAGTCCATAGAATTTCTGTATAATTGATGTTCAGGTCGTAGAATCATCACAGGTTGAGTTCCCTATCAAATTTGGGATTGGGGTTGATGAAAATTGGGTTTTTGGGGTGAAAAATTGCACTTCCCGACAGAAGTCTGTCATAACTCGCCACTGCGAGTAATCTGCTCGCCACGGCGAGCTCCAACGTGACAGAGAGCAGTGTTTGCTCGCGATCCGTCCGCCACGGCGAACGATAGTGTGGCAGAGATCAGTGTTTGCTCGCCACGAGCTCGCCACTGCGAGTAACCTAGCTTGCCACTGCGAGTGAGTCCGCCCGCGAGGCAAGTTGTTCAGTAGCAGTACACCTTTTTCATGTTCTTGCGTCGTTTACACACGTTCCGTTCTGGATTAGCCTTTGGCGTGTACATGGAAGTCTTAGGTAATACTGTCATTTTCAAAAGGCTTTGTTTAACATGAATGATTTGAGTTATGAATTATTATATGAATGTACGCATTGATGAATTATTATAGGAATGCTTATGTTAATTATTATGATGTTATATGATGTTGCCCATAGACAATGAATATTATGGAATTATATTGTGGAGTCGTCGTTGTGTTCTTGTTGTCGTTGTCGTTGATGTCGTCAAGTCGTTGATGTTGTACGTTGTTGTTGAATAAGTTGTTGAGTCTATGCATACTCATACAAAGTTGGGGGCTCATGCCCTGTTGGATGTTTAATCATTCAAACCACGTTGATTTGAGAGCCTATGCTCTACACGTTGATTTAAGAGCCGATGCTTTACGCGTTGATTTTAAGAGCCATTGCTCTACACGTTGAATTGAGAGCCTATGCTCTAACACGTTGATTGGTACCACATGCGTACTACATAGTCAAGTTGTTGTTGTGTCATTGCATTGTCGTCGTCGTTAGGTTGTTGAGTCGTTGTCGTTGATTTAATGCCAAGTAGAAATAATTGAACAATATGTGAAGTAATTATTATTGCTTAGTTAAAGTTGTTTATGTTGTTAAATTCCATTGATGAATTATATGCTTGTTATTATTGAATGTGAAATCTCACCCCTTCTGTTTGAATTTTGCCTCTATGTGGGTAACGTGCAGATAACCAGGATTAGATGCTGATGTGAGTTGACTCTCTCGTGCGTTGTCTTAGGGTCACTCTGATACGTAACGGGGTGGGAATATTTGTTTTGTTTTCCACTGTTGTGTATTACTTATGAACTATGTTGTTGAACCTTTTGAATTGAGATTTTCATTAGAATTGTTAACGTTGAGGTCGTAGTGCCAAAGTTGTTGAATAATGAACTAAATTTTCCGCTGTGATGTTTTGTTAAAGTGGTTTTAATAAATAGTATCTTTACTCTATTTATACTTGAAATGTAGTGTGACATTCCGTTTTACGTTGAATACTCTGATTTAAGTGTATTATTTACATTGTTGGGAAAACGGGGTGTTATAGGAGGTAAGTGGGTTCCGGCGGCGGTTGGCCGGCCGGTGCGGCGGCACCACCGCGCCGGAACCCTAAATTATTTTTTTAAAATTTTTTGCTTCTTTCTTCTCCTACTCCTATTTTGGTTCCGATTTTGGATTTAAAAATTCAAGAAGAGCTAAGTGTGATCCTAGATCTAAGGGTTCAAGAAATATACCTTTGCTTTCTTTTTTTCGAATTTGTTGTTGTATGATGCTGATGTGACGAATCGGTTTGGCCTGCGTTGAATTCGACGGCAGTGTGTTGTGTCTGCTTCTGCGTCTTTAAATTGCACGGTTTTGTTGGGGTTTATGATTCGACGGTTTGTAATTTGTAAGGATTGTGTGATTCTGTGTTCTTAGAGTGCGATGTGATTTTGAAAAAAAATGGTTATTGGTTTGTGATGGTTGCAGCTTTTGTTAGGTTTCGGCTGCTTGTGAGTTTTGATTTTCTTGATGAATTGTTGGCTGTGATTTTCTGTCCCCTTTGACTGTGTGCAGGTGTTGGTTTTTATAGTGCTGGATTGAGGCTAGGGTTTGTTTCTAAGGAGCAGAAACTTGTGCTCGATTGAGGATTGGGGCGAGAAACGCCATTCTGTTCCTGTAAATGTGTTCTTCGGATGAGGTTGTGGACTGGATTTGGATTTACGTGACAGGCTGTGTGCTTGGATTGGGATGAAATATTTTGGATTATGACTATTTGGATATGGACAAAATAAAACTAAAAAGAAAATGGAGACTAAACTAATAACAAAGAGATAAAGTATTAAAAGTTTAATTAAAAAAAAGGAAAATAAAGATTTTTATAAACAAAATTAAGTTAATTAAAAATTTAAATAAGAGATGGAATTAAGATAAAAAATAAAGATAAAGAGAGAAGAGGGCCCGACTCGGAATCCAATATGAGGTATTTTAAAATACCTCTCTGCCGAATTTTTCACTGAAAATCAGAGACTGATCGAGGTCAGATGACGTATGAATGTAGGGTCCAACGACACGTGTTAGTGACATCTTAGGTCAAAAATTGGGGTATGACAGATGCCCCTATTTAAGTTTCTTCGTCTGGAGATTCGAAGATGGAATCTTTGATTTGACGAGTCGAAGAGACTTAAATACAAGTACACCATTGTTGACTTAAGATGTTATCAATGCTCGTGATGTAATTACGAATGCAGGACGACAAAGATGATTTGACTGGAATGAGAAAGAACAATGGGATACCCAAATTCGTAGAAGAGGGATCCGGCTCCTGCTAGGGGATATTGTAGTTCCACTAGGGAAAATGATTGTGTACTATCGTATCGGTTCAGAACGATAGCTTAAGGGAGACAAAACTCTTTAGTGACACCTCTCGACCAGACACACTGAGGATGACACTTGAGAGAATGACAGGTAAACACAAGATGTCCGTTGTTTAGGACCGGCCACTTGAGACATGACAAAAATAAACTCAAGTTGTCCATTGTTTAGGACTGACCATTTGAAACATGATAAAAATAAACTCAAGCTGTCCATTGTTTAGGACTGACCGCTTGAAACAAGATAAAAGGTAAACTCAAGCTGTCTCTTGTTTAGGACTAGCCACTTGAAACAAGATAAAAAATAAACTCAAGTCGTCCATTGTTTAGGACTGACCACTTGAAACATGATAAAAATAAACTCAAGCTGTCCATTGTTTAGGACTGACTGCTTGACACAAGATTTAAAAGGTAAACTCAAGTTGTCCATTGTTTAGGACTGGCGGCTTGACACAAGATTTAAAAGGTAAACTCAAGCTGTCCATTGTTTAGGACTGGCGGCTTGAAACAATTTGAGGACTAAAATGAACGGATACGACCAAACAAGACTTTGGGTGACTGATGCGACCATGTATGAATTGATATTGTGTATATGTTGTGTATGCATTAATGTGTGAAAGTATTAATGTATGAATGTGTAATTGTATGAATGTATTCGTTGTATACGATAGATAAACTCGATGAGACGAGACAGGACTAGTATGGATGGGAAGCGGACCGACATTGTAGCACTACGCACCCGGCAGACATCCTTGGAGATAATCTCATTGGGGACAAAGTAATAACTGATGTCTTCTGAGGAGAGAACCCGTTATTAAAAGCCTGGAAGAAGTCGCCATTAATAAGCTGACGCAAGATGTTCTTCCATTGACACACTCTAGTCGTCGTGCCTTTTCTTTATTATTTTAATCCCTAACTTTTGCCTGGATCGCCCTTTCGGGTTTTCAATCCACCGGGAGTATATTCCTTTTCTATGCCCCTAATTTTTGTCTGGACCGCCCTTTCGGGTTTTCAATCCACCGGGACGCTCTCTATTGCCTAAGCCGCCCTTTCAGGTTTTCGACTTAGCGAGCTTTTATTTTCTGATTTTTTTGATTTTTTGAAGGCTTTCCACCGTGTTTAGCCGTGCTTGTTTAGTATGGTTTAACCACTTTCAAAGAAAATGTTGACGCACACTTCCTTTACTCTCGAGTCCTAAAATGCGCTTGTTCGTTTATGCTTTCAAGAGACATGAAATTTTTTTAAGAATTTTGCTTCAAAATATCATCATCAAAGAAATAGAAGAAACTTTGGAGAATAGAATAAGTGAGGATTTCAAGTAAAGGGGCAAAAGCTCAAATTTCATTATTGGAGTCGTGGCATGACTCCATGGATTTTTTTTACAAAGTTTGAAAAATGGTAATTTAAAATGGAGAGGTACGTTGAATTTCATAACCCTATTCTCCCTAACAACTTTGAATTCCACTGCTTTTGATGCTTCAGATCGGAGATTCTTTGACAGCAGGTATGCCCCAAGTGTATTGTACCTAAGCGGATACAGTTACTTTGTCTTTTTTCAAATCCCTAACTTTTGCATAGACCGCCCTTTCGGGTTTTCAGCCTATCAGGATAATCATTTTCTGTTTGATGTCTCTAATTTTTGCCTGGACCGCCCTTTTGGGTTTTCAGTCCAACGAGACGCTCATTTTTGCCTAAGGCGCCCTTTACGGGTTTTCGACTTACCGAGTTGTTCTTATAATTTTTAGACAAAGTATTTCTTGATTGCATCTGTGTTTACAGTACGTGGAAGTTCTTCACCATCCATGGTTTGAAGAGTCATGGCACTACCAGAGAAAGCTCTCTTGACAACATACGGGCCTTCATAGTTAGGCGTCCACTTGCCCCTGGAGTCGGGTTGGAAAGTCATGGTCTTTTTGAGCACAAGATCGCCTTCTTTAAATTCACGGGGACGAACTTCCTTGTCAAAATCCTGCTTCATCCTCTTCTGATATAGATGTCCATGACACAAGGCATTCATGCGCTTTTCTTCGATCAAATTCAATTGGTCATATCTGCTTTGAACCCATTCAGCCTCTGATAACTCGGCTTCCATTAAAACTCTCATTGAAGGAATCTCAACCTCTACGGGGAGTACTGCTTCCATGACGTATACCAAAGAGTAAGGGGTTGCCCCTGTTGACGTGCGTATGGAAGTACGATATCCATGTAATGCAAAGGGAAGCATCTCATGCCAATCTTTATAAGTCACCACCATCTTCTGGACGATCTTCTTTATGTTCTTATTTGCAGCTTCGACAGCATCATTCATCTGAGGTCTGTAAGGTGAAGAGTTATGATGCTCGATCTTGAAATCATCGCACAACTCTTTCATCATTATGTTGTTCAAATTCGTCCCATTGTCTGTAATGATCCAGTTAGGGACACCGTAGCGGCAGATAATATGATTCTTGATGAACTTGACCACCACTTGTTTGGTCACATTAGCATATGATGCGGCTTCGACTCACTTGGTGAAATAGTCAATAGCCACTAGAATGAAACGGTGCCCGTTTGAAGCTTTTGGTTCAATCCTTCCAATCATGTCGATGCCCCACATAGAGAACGGCCATGGAGAGGAAAGAACGTTGAGTGCAGTCGGCGGCACATGAATCTTATCAGCATAGATATGACACTTATAACACTTCCTGGCATGCTTGTAACAATCAGCTTCCATTGTTATCCAGTAATAGCCTGCTCTCAAAATCTTCTTAGCCATTGTATGCCCACTAGAATGAGTCCCGAAGGAGCCTTCGTGTATTTCATGCATCAACAAGTCAGCCTCGTGTTTGTCTACACATCTGACCAAAATCATGTCAAAGTTTCTTTTGTACAAAACGTCCCCGTTCAGGAAGAAGTTGCCAGATAACCTTCTTAGAGTCTTTTTGTCTTTATTGGATGCTCCGAGTGGATACTCTTAACTTTGAAGGAAACACTTGATATCATGGAACCATGGTTTGTCATCAACAACTTCTTCGGCGGCGAACACATAAGCAGGTCTCTCATGGAATCTGATGCGGATCAATGGCACTTCATTCCGACGATTTACTTGGTACATTGAAGATAAGGTAGCTAAAGTGTCCGCCATCTGGTTCTCATCACGAGGTATGTAGTGTAGCTCGACTTTGTTGAAGAAAGTCAGTAACCGTCTTGTGTAGTCTCTGTAGGGAATCAAGTTGGGGTGGCGGGTTTCCCATTCTCCTTTGATTTGATTAATTACGAGAGCTGAGTCACCATAAATGTCAAGATTCTTGATTTTCAGATCGATGGCTTCTTCGATACCCATGATACACGCTTCATACTCTGCAATGTTGTTTGTGAAATCGAATGTCAATCTGGCAGAAAAAGGGACGTGAGTGCCCTTAAGAGTGATGATGACTGCCCCAATTCCGCTACCATACACATTAACAGCTCCGTCGAATATCAGACCCCATTTTGACTCAGGATCTGGACCTTCTCCGAATAGTGGTTCATCACAGTCCTTCATCTTCAGATACATAATCTCTTCATCGGGAAAGTCGAACTTGATAGACTAATAATCTTCGATTGGTTGGTGAGCCAAGTGATCAGCGAGGATGCTGCCTTTGATTGCTTTCTGGGAACGGTACTAAATATCATATTCAGATAATAGCATCTGCCACTGGGCAATTCTTCCTGTCAAGGCGGGCTTTTCAAAGATATACTTGATCGGATCCATTTTAGATATCAACCAAGTAGTGTGACTAATCATGTAGTGACGGAGGCGTTTGGCAGCCCAGGCTAAAGCATAGCAAGTCTTCTCAAGCATGGAATATCTAGACTCGCAATCGGTAAACTTCTTGCTCAAATAATAGATGGCGTGCTCTTTTCTTCCGGTTTCGTCATGTTGTCCGAGCACACAACCCATGGAATCTTCTAACACAGTCAGGTACATGATCAACGGTCTTCCTTCAACTGGAGGGATGAGGATCGGAGGTTCTAGCAAATACTCTTTGATGCTGTCAAAGGCTTTCTGTCACTCTTCAGCCCACACAATACCTTGTTCTTTGCGGAGTAGTTTGAATATTGGCCCACACGTTGCAGTCATGTAAGAAATGAACCTGGAGATGTAGTTCATTCGCCCGAGAAACCCTCTTACTTGTTTTTCAGCTTGTGGAGCGGGCATCTCTCTGATAGTTTTGACCTTGTCGGTGTCTACCTCAATACCTTTTTGACTGACAATGAAGCCCAGGAGCTTCCTGGATCTGACATCGAAGGTGCACTTGTTAGGATTCAGACGAAGTTGATATTTTCTTAGCCGTTGGAACATCTTCAACAAATACTCGACATGTTCCTCGTCAGTACCTGACTTGACAATCATATCATCTACATAAACCTCGATTTCTTTAAGCATCATGTCATGGAAAAGAGTAGTCATACCCCTCTGATAAGTAGCACCCGCATTGATCAACCCGAACGGCATTACTCTATAACAGAAAGTGCCCCAAGGTGTAATGAAGGATGTTTTTTCTCCATCTTCGGACGCCATCTTGATCTGATTGTAGCCGGAGAAACCATCCATGAAGGAGAAAACTTTGGATTTTGCAGTACTGTCAACCAACACATCAATATGAGGCAATGGGAAATCATCTTTGGGACTAGCTTTGTTCAAGTCACGGTAGTCAACACACATTCTGACTTTACCATCTTTCTTCGGAACAGGCACTATATTGGCAAGCCACTGAGGATATTCTGATGTGACAAGAAAACCGGCATCAATCTGCTTCTGTACTTCTTCTTTAATCTTGAGAACCTTATCAGGACGGGTTCTTCTCAACTTCTGCTTGACTGGTGGACACTCAGACTTCAAAGGCAGACGATGAACCACGATATTAGTGTCCAGACCCTGCATATCTCGGTATGACCAAGCAAACACATCAGCATATTCCTTGAGAAGTTCTATCACTCGTTTCTTGACACCTGCTTCCAGTGATGCCCCGATCTTGATTTCTTTCTTGTCCTCTTCGGTACCCAAGTTGATCACCTCTAATGCTTCCCCATAAGGCTGAATGGGATTTCTTTCTTGTTCAAGCAACCGAGAGATCTCGTCGGGAATCTCTTCATTCTCTTCTTCCTCCGCCTTATACACAGGGAATTCAAAGTTGGGAGAGATCATAGAGTTATGTTCTTCAACGGGTTCGTTGATTTTTAATCTGCATATATGATTGATGACTTTTTTAGAAAATAAGTAAATGCAGATATTTCGAAGGTGAACGTATTTTTTGGTTTTTTTGTATTACCATTTTTTCAGAAAAAGCACAAAAAGAAAAAGTAAGACAAAAGTCGGGAACAAAACGACATTTTTATTTGATTGATGATAATTTCTCGAAACAAAAAGCCCTAGATAGATTCACCTTTGCTTGGGGCGGGGCGAAAGGATTTTTGAAAAAAACATTAAAGACGAACAAATGCATTACTTGGACAAGTGGGCAACAAAAGGAACATCTACAACAACCCAATTATGGTTAATTCTTCTTGGTGTCACAAAGCTTCGTGGCATTCCTTCAGGATCATCTTAAGTGATTGCATTGGCTTCTGATAGGGCATGAATGAACCCAGAACTGTGGAAAGTACCTCCTATCGGCTCGACGCCAGTCTTCGTCTTAAGTAGATCAGCTGATGGGACGAAACCCAAACCTTCTCGGCGCTTGTTCTCTGGCTACTCTACCAACTTCCCCCAGCTTGCAGACCCTCCAGCTTATACCACTCTCTGTGCATCTTTTAGGGAAGAAATGGACGCTCCACTCTTCTCGGTATTCTCTGTTTCCATAGAAAACCCTTGAAATGATGTCCCCTCAACATTGTTAGCCCCGATGAAAGAGAAAGCCGACAAATGGCTTACTAGTAAAGCCTCTTCACCATTCACAATCACCAACCTCCCATTCTTCACAAACTTTAACTTCTGATGCAATGTAGACGTGACGGCCCCGGCTTCATGAATCCAAGGTCGGCCCAGTAGGCAACTGTATGATGCTTGTATGTCCATCACTTGGAAGGTAATCTGGAAAACATGTGGCCCAACCGTGATAGGCAGATCCACCTCCCCGAGAACAGTCTTCCTTGAACCATCAAAGGCCCTCGCCATTACTCCGCTACGTCTTGGAGGTGTACCCTGGTAAGAAAGTTGATCATAAGTTGTTTTAGCCATCACATTCAAAGACGACCCAGTATCTACCAACGCATTTGACAGAGCATCAGTCTTGCAATTCACAGATATATGTAGTGCCAAGTTATGGTTTCTTCCTTCTACTAGGAGCTCTTCATCACTGAAACTCAGATTGTTGCATGCAGTGATATTCCCTATTATTCCTTCGAATTGGCCAACGGTTACATCATGGTCTACGAAAGCTTGTTCCAAGACCTTCATCAAGGCGTCCTTATGGGCCTCAGAATTCATCAACAAAGACAATATGGATATTTTTGACGGAGTCTGCATCAATTGATCAACCACTTTGTACTCACTCTTCTTTATCAGCTTGAGAATCTCATCAAACTCAGAACTTGCATTGGTCCCACTTGACTAACCCACATCATTAACTGCACCAGAATCTTTAGCTTGAGTCTCTTCGATTACCGGAGCACCGACTTTTCTCGGGAACAAAACAGGGATGACACGCCCGTTTCTCAGCACTCTACTGTCCTCAGCAATATTACCTACAGAAAGCGAAGGCAGTACGGGAACTTCACAAACACCTCTTATCATAGGGGCATTGTATTTGTAAGGAACGACCTTTTCTGAGGCAGAAGGTATCGGACTAGGCACGCGGATCATTAAAGGAGGAGCCACTGACTTCCGACTGTCGAAGAATATTTCCAAAGGTCCTTTAGGGGCTACAACACATACATCATCACATTTTCTTTCCACGACAAGCTCCCCTCGGTCCAAAAGTCCTTTGACATCATCTTTTACTCTCTAACAGCCCCAGGGATCTTGAAGGCACACTTTGCAGACATCATAATCATGTTTGAAGAGGTTCACTTCACATAATTTGGCATGTAAAGGGACCAATGGTGTCCGGATATGTTGAACGTCGAGAATGAGGTGACTCTGTTGGACATCTGCGACCATGTTGACGGCTGCAGTATCATGATTTGGCAGTGGATTGGTTTGAACATTCGGCGCTGAGTCTATAAAGAATATTCTCTTGCCATCGATCAACCTTTGGACTGCATTCTTCAAGCCGTAGCAATTTTCAATGTTGTGACCTCGGCCCCCTTGATGAAAGGCACAAGTCTGGTCGGGTCTATACCATACTGGCAGTTTCTCCGGCACTGGGGGAGGTTCCCTGGTTTGGACCAAATCCCTACTAAGCAACCATGGAAGTATTTCTGCATTTGTCATGGGAATAGGGTCAATTTGCAATCTGGCATTTTGTGGGCGAGGTTGCCACTGTTGATATGGTTGTTGTGGATATTGCTGGTATGGTTGTTGTTTTTATGGGCGTTGCTGATATGGTTGTTGGGGATATTGTTGGTATGGTTGTTGTTGTTATGGGCGTTGTTGATATGGTTGTTGGGGATATTGTTGAGGGTATTGTTGATGAGGTTGTTGTTGAGGATATTGTTGATAAGGATGTTGTTGAGGATATTGTGGGAATTGGGGCTGATAGTTTAGTGTTTGAGTGGTATTAGCGGCGGGTGTGATGGCAACAATGTGTTGGTAGGTTGGATAATTCTGTTGAGGCCTCCCATGGGCCACCATACTGACTTCTTGATCCTTCTTTCTCGGAAAGTTATTCCCGAATTTCTTGGTTTCACTTGCTGAAGTTCCATCTTTAACTAAACGTCCTTCTCGGACCCCTTCTTCTAGCTGTACACCCATACCGACCATCTCTGCGAAGTTCTTCGGCGCACTTCCGACCATCTTCTCATAGTAGAACTGAGTGAGAGTCTTTAAGAAAAGTTTGGTCATCTCCTTCTCTTCTATACGCGAGCTGACTTGAGCAGCGGTATCTCTCCATCTCTGGGCATATTCCTTGAATGTTTCTCTATCTTTTTGAGTCATAGCCTGAAGATTGCTTCGGTTTGGGGCCATGTCCACATTGTATTGATATTGTTGCACAAAAGCTTCACACAAATCACGGAAAGTTTGGATCCTTGTTTTGTCTAGATTCATGTACCACTTCGAGGCAGGACTAGCCAAACTCTCTTGAAAGTAATAGATAAGGACCCGGTCGTCCCTAGCATATGCAGACATCCTTCTTACATACATGGTCAGATGTTCTTCAGGGAAGGAATTCCCTTTATACTTCTCGAAGTCTGGAACCTTGAACTTGTGGGGTATCTGGATATCCGGTACCAAACAGAGATCATAAGCGGTTTTCCCAAATACTTCCTTCCCACGGAGGGATCTCATTTCCCATTGCATTTCATCATATTTCTCCAGTAAGTCATTCACCCTATCATAGGCCTCCCCATTCCCTAAATGGTAGATCGGTTCTTCATTATGGGGAGCAGTATGGATTGCAGGTGCTGAGTAAGTCACAGTGACTGGAGGGGCTCTTGCAGGAGGCGGAGAAATATAACCTGTATTTTGACGAGTAGGCCTTTGAGCTTCGCAAGCAATGGGGCGGAATATTTCGCCAGCAGAAAAAGGAGGAACTTGAGTAGTATATTGATGAGTAGGCATCTGAGATTCACAAGCAACGGGACGGAATATTTCACCAGCAGAAAAAGGCGGGACCTAGGGTACAGAGCGCTGCAGAGCAGAGTGTGTTGGAGTATCGGCACATATTGTCCATTCAGGGATAGCAGAGGAAGATGCTTCAGCCTGAGTTCTGACAGGAGGAGGAGGAGGTGTTTGAGTCTGTGCAGCTGCCATTTTCTTCATCTTTTCAGTCATTTCGTCCATCTTAGCCTGCATGGCCGCCATTTCTTCATGGAGCACTTGGTTTTCTTGCTCGATATAATCCATCTTTTTCCTGACATTTGCTCGAGTGTAGTGAGTGCGAGTAGACTTGTAGACCTTATGCGGACCACTTTTGAAACGGGTTGACCTTTTGAAAAGAAAGAAATTTGCGTGAGACTTTGATTTGAGACTATGAAATGCAAGATGATGCATGATCTTATGCAAAAATAGACACCTTTTACATTTATCGAAGGACTTTCGAAAGCAATTTTGTAAACATCATAATTGAAATTTTCATTAAATAATTAAAGTACTACAAGATAATTCCCTTTTTGACAAACTGAGCCAAGGGATAGACTCCATAATACATAAACAGAAGCTAACAAAACAAGCCCGAAAGACTTTCAAGCCTTTGAAGGAGTTGAATCCTTGAAATCTGGATGTGCACCGGCAAAGAGATCCATGTACTCCTTCTTCCTCTTAGGATCCCGTTTGAGCAGATCATCCTTCCGTTGGAGTAAATCGTTCTTCTTAACAATTATTTGGCTTAGCTTGAGGATCTTATGATCTTTCTGTTCTATCTGTCCATCCTTCGCCTCCATCTGAACCATTTCTACCTCATACCTTCTTTTCCAATTATTTCTTTCACGCGTCACCTCAGCCAACTGGTACTGGAATTCCTCCACAGTTTCAGGGAGTATGGGTTGTGGCGGTACCAGAGTAGTTGGGGATGGGAATCTGGATAAAGTGTAAGGCATCCCATATGTCGCAGCTCTGTTAATAACCCATTCAATGTAGGAACTATGGACGAAACTTGATCTCTTTCCCAACTGGCTCCTCTCTTTTCTATGGATGGCATGCCAAGCTTGTATGAAATTTCCCCTCTCATTTGTGTAATCGTCGTGGTTGGAATAGAATATGCTGGATAAGTTGAGGTATAAAGGTTTGGTTTTGACCAGGTACCCGAGTTGTTGTTGGGCAAGGATTGGATTGTAGCTAATTCCTCCTCGTATACCGATAAGGGGTGCGTTAGGAAAGTCACCACAGTGGATAATGACAGTTTCGGTATTACCGGTTACGTTGTACCAAACTATGTCGGCCGGGGTAAGGGACATGATTCTTTGGGACCATGGAAGCTTTTCAGGATTTTTAATAAAGGGCTGAGTTCGAGGTAGATGAGAGGTGAACCATTTGTAAAGTAATGGTGCACAGCAGAGGATAGTTCCGCGTCCGGCTAGAGCTCGATCATGGATGGAATATTAAGTGTCAACAAGTAATGTAGGGACGGGGTTTTTGGTGAGGAAAATTTTGATGGCATTGATATCAACAAAATTGTCAATGTTTGGGAAAAGCAGGAGTCCCTATATGAGCAAGGCTAAGATGGATTGAAAGGCTTCCTCATTGGCTAGTTCGGCGGCAAGGGAGGCTTTTTGGAAAAGGAAATGGGTAGGCAGGCACTGGAGACCTCCTTTGATGGTAAGTTTAGCTTTCAATTCAGAGGTTTCAAAGTGAAGAGCTGCAGCAATGGTCGAGGCTTTAGGATTGGGTTCAAGGCCGTGGAAGGGTACTTCATTGGACATCGGTAAACCAACCAACTCAGAGTATTCTTCAAGGGTGGGAACCAATATGTAATCGGGAAATAAGAAGCAATGATAGAGTGGGTCATAGAATTGAACCAAGGTATTGAGGACCCCTTCTTCAACCTTCGTTTGGAGGATACTGAGTAGTCTCCCATGGTGAGCTTGAAAGTCCTTCGGACTGGTTACACTGGATCCTAGCTCTCTTAACTTCATTAAGTCTGGTTTCTTGAAAGTATACTTCCTAGTGCTCCTTATTGCAGAGTTCATATCTATGACGTTTACAAAAAAAAACTTGTTTAAGTCCTTCGATATTTAATGAGAAAAATATTTATGAATAAATGCATGATTTATGCTACACAAACGGTGAAAACATGGTGAGGTTTAAGTCCAAAACGTTGGAGTCAAGGGTAAACACGTCATTTGGTAAGGACTATGGTTTCAATTGTACCTGTATTTCGGGTTCTACCAAGTTCCCAAAGTTTTCAACCACTTCCGAATATTTATCGGGTTACGGGACTACTCCCGGTCCAACATCATTCGTAGGAAAGTCTCGTTTGGGTGTAGTATCGCGTAACAACCAATTCAAGACTACTCTTGATTAGCCACTGCACTACGTCCTAAAAAGCCCAGATGGGTTAAAGGTAACTAAAGGTCCTCAACTTCGACGGTCACTTGAAAATAACAATGCCAATCACGACTACTCATGTCGACATAGTATTACTTCCAAGAGACCTCCGTTGAGTGGGGTTATCACATGTACCAAAACCCAAAACTTACTCTCGGTATGGGACTTTGATTATACCACCATCCTATCTTATGTTTCTCTCAAGTCCGGGTGTAGGACTTATCTCACCACTCACGTTAAGAAAGAAGAAAGAAGAAGGGAGGAGACATATATACACGTATTTCCATCTTTTATTTATTTTTATTTTAAGCAAGTTATAGCACAAAAATTTAGATAAAACCAAGTTAGGCTCAACCCTCTTAGGGGGGTCCCCAGTGAAGTCATCATTTATGTCGCGTCATTTTTCGGAGATCAAGGCTATTTGATTAGCGTTTGACTCACTATTTCATTTCACGACTGAACATTTAATTTTTTAAGAAAAGGGGAAAAAAGTTCGAACTACCCTTTTGAAAAGATTTGGGTTCGGGTGTTAGTTACATAAAGAGAAGGCATTAGCACCCTTTACGTCCGTAGTACTCTACGGGAACCTCTTGGTTTTATTTAACGTTTTGTGCTATCAACTTGCTTGTTTTAAAAAAAGGAATTAAAGTGGTAAAGAAAAAAAAAGAGACCTATTTATCTACATTTTTTATTGATTTGGAAGGACGAGTGTCCTTTGCCTACGTACCCGTGAGGGATCAAAACCTCGAAGTTCGGGGTAAAAATTCCGTTTGATTTGTTGTGTGTTTTTTATTAGTTTTGAAAAAGGTTTTAAAATGAAAGAAAGCCAAAGCGGCAAATGAGTATTTGTTTGTGTTTTTTATGTTAAAGAAAAATGACTTAAAATGTGTTTAAAGTTGATTGCAAATTTTGATTTATGAAAGAAATAAAATGAACGAATCACTTGATTTTTGAGTCAAGGTTTATTGTGAAAATATTTTTGGGTATTTCGTTATTTGCATGTTTTTTTGTTTTTTTTTTTAATAATAAGACTAAAATGAAACTATCGGAGCAAGAAAATAAAAGCGTGGGTACTTTGTGGCGACTTTGGATCACCACAAAGACCATTATCCTAAGCTATAGAGCATAAAAGGTAAGGCATACACCCACACACGCACACATGCACCTACAACTATTACATAAAAGCCTATGATACATGCTATGGTCTGCGATAAATAAATTACATAAAAGCCTATCTTTACATTCTAAATTATGTGCAAAAAAACGTAAATAAATTACATTAAAGCCTAAGTACACTTTCTAAATGACTAAAATAAAGGAATAAATATACAATGAATAATAAAAGCAGAATGATAAACCTAAATGGATGAAAATGCATGAGAATAATAAAAGAAATGCAATGCTAACGGAAAAAGGAAAAAAACGCGGAAAAGGAATAAAATTACAGCAGAGGGGGGTGCAGCAGAAAATAAAAATGAACAAAGACAGAAGGCGCGCGTTGGGCCTGGGGGAATTAGTTTTGGGCCGGTTCGGTTCAAATCCTGGGTCGGGTTTTAGACTACTATAAATAGGGTTTCTTGTAAGAAACCCTTCATTTTAACTCCTCTTTCTCTCTCCTCACTTCCAAAACAGATAAAAGCTTTCCCTTTCTCTCTTTGTTCATCAAGTTCTGGGCTTGAGCTATGAAGGGTCCGACAGACCTTCATCTTCTCCGGCTGGAGGTAAGTGGGCTCCGGCGGTGGTTGGCAGGTGCGACGGCACCACCGCGCCGGAACCCTAAATTATTTTTTTAAAATTTTTTGCTTCTTTCTTCTCCTACTCCTATTTTGGTTCCGATTTTGGATTTAAAAATTCAAGAAGAGCTAAGTGTGATCCTAGATCTAAGGGTTCAAGAAATATACCTTTGCTTTCTTTTTTTCGAATTTGTTGTTGTATGATGCTGATGTGACGAATCGGTTTGGCCTGCGTTGAATTCGACGGCAGCGTGTTGTGTCTGCTTCTGCGTCTTTAAATTGCACGGTTTTGTGTATTGTGGTAATGGATTGATGTTGTTGATGCGTTACTGATTCTGTTGGGGTTTATGATTCGACGGTTTGGAATTTGTAAGGGTTGTGTGATTCTGTGTTCTTAGAGTGCGATGTGATTTTGAAAAAAAATGGTTACTGGTTTGTGATGGTTACAAGTTTTGTTAGGTCTCGGCTGCTTGTGAGTTTTGATTTTCTTGATGAATTGTTGGCTGTGATTTTCTGTCCCCTTTGACTGTGTGCAGGTGTTGGTTTTTATAGTGCTGGATTGAGGCTAGGGTTTGTTGCTAAGGAGCAGAAACTTGTGCTTGATTGAGGATTGGGGTGAGAAACGCCATTCTGTTCCTGTAAATGTGTTCTTCGGATGAGGTTGTGGACTGGATTTGGATTTACATGACAGGCTATGTGCTTGGATTGGGATGAAAATTTTCGGATTATGACTATTTGGATATGGACTGTAATATCCCGCTTATCAACCACGGGAGTTTTATCAGTCAAATGTATCAGAAGAACGATGAAATGGCGAAGGACATTATCATGTAGTATCGAGTTAAACATTTCAAGGAAAAAAGGGCAAAATGGTCTTTTGTGCTTCCAAGTATAAAAGAAAGTTTCCCTACTTCTATTTCATTTATCCACCATTTTTATTGAATGAGAAATTCTGCTCCTCCCCATTCTCTCTTCTTCTTCC
>Ga0228710_1007159_pt1 | contig 16601 bp, 6 predicted proteins | sample MedpolnodulmetaG_FD_177995 | JGI IMG/M metagenome (GOLD analysis project Ga0228710, IMG submission 177995) | Root nodule microbial communities from Medicago polymorpha collected in Santa Monica, California, United States - pink nodules | ecosystem: Host-associated > Plants > Roots > Nodule... | reverse complement strand
AAAAAATTAATTAATATTTTTTTTTTTTTTTTTTTGGTATTAACATATGAGTAATCTTATATTCTATTCACACTCTTAAACATGTGCATATAATACAACAATCATATATATAAATCATTAACCTCGCGCTAAAGATAAATTAACTTATCATACATTCGGTTTCATTTCAATCACTCATTACAATCATGTACTTATTACCTAATGATTACAAAGTCAACCTTACATATATACACATGAAATCATGGAGAAAATATTGTGACATGTTCTAAGGAGTTGCAAGAGATTAAAATATTAGTTCAAAAGTGATTTAAGAAAAATATGGCAAGGTCTCAAATCCCCTTAAATTAATTATCAAAATTGAGCATTGATGCTAGACTGCACTTTGGTTCAATCTGAAATGCTATGGGCAGGTGAGTCCAGATTCTGGACATCGGTGCCAGCCCTACTACAACCAGTTATGTCTGCAACTTTAATTATCTATTCTCAAGATTTACATGCAATTTGTTTAGATGAAATCACTACCTGTGTTTGGTAGTAGTGAATAGTACAAATTACTCACAACTAACATCATCAACCACATTAAAACATACACAGTTAACATATTCTCAATTCAACCACAACAGCATGGTTTCATCACAATGAAACACAATAAAACACAAAGCTGTTGCCATGCTTTATTACATCAAAACACTACAGATTCAAAATGCAACAATGAATATAACATGCATTCAAGATCCAAAGCACACCTTAAGATAGGTTTAAGTGGGGAAACTATGGGTTACCTCTTAGAAGCATACCTTTTCCATTTGAATCACCCAACTTAAATTTGATGATTTGCATCTACTTCCATTTCTCGTCGTTTTGTAAGTGTTTTTTTTTTAGGGAAGGTGTTAAATGAGTGTTGAAAAGTTAGAGCCGTCCAAATATAAGAGCTCGTATAAGAGCTCAAATGAATTTGGTAAGTGCGGTGCGGTGCATGTTGTTTCTTAGTTGTCGCAGAAGTTCCACATCGGTTAATCTTTGCACATATTTAGTGTGCATATAATACGCACACTCCACAAACAAATGTTCTTTGAGGTAAAATTGGAACGATACAAAGAAGATTAGCATGGCCTCCTCATCGAGGATGACACGCACAGATTAAGATACGGTCCAAAAAACAAAACAAAAATCCCATGGCATTTGTGTTTTATCTTCTTCCATTGATTCTTTTCTCTGCAGGTAAGCTTCTCATATCTTCACCATCCTGGTAATCGCTTCTCTTTTCAACCATATTTTCATCATCCTTCAAGCTTCCTTATGCAGGAAACTCAGTCACATTGAACCAGTGACATTATTCAAAACTTGACAATGTTTAGGGTTTATGCATAATCTGATTAACATTGCTCAACAAATTGATTAAAATTTTGACTTGTCTCAGAAAAATGGACTATTGAATGTAGCTACTTCATTTTAGAAGATGATTTGATATGTGTTGTTTTTATTTGTCTTGGTTCCCTGTGTTGCTAATGTTAATTTAACCGTGAATCAATCACCTCTTATTGCTACATAAAAGAGATAGAGTTACTTAATCTGTCTATAGAATTAGTTAACTAATAACTTAGTGTTTTTAAGCTTTCTGTCAGTGAGTTTTTAAATTCCCTTTTTTTTTTAGCAAGATGGCAAATATCAGAAGGAGAATTATTATTCCTGTAAGATATGAAGAGAATTTGTAATAAAGCAATACATTTGATTATATAATCAGAAATATGTCCTAGTCTTGTAAGATATGTGGTCACGGGCACTTGTATAATTACATTGAATTATGTGATTTTCTCAAATTCTTAGCGGTGTCGGGCGTGTCCGTGTCGTGTCCGGTGTTCGTGTCTGCATCCGTGCTTCATGATACATTCGTAGTCTTGTTTTCCCTGCAACTATTGGTTGTTCCTTATAGTAAAAGTCTGCTATTTTTATAACTAAGAAACTATATTTTTCGGATTTAAAAATAGGGAGACTAAAATCGTGAATCGGTAAATATATAGAGATCGAAGGTGATTTAAGTAAAAAAGAGAGAAAAAAAATACATAGAGCTATTATTTATTGCTATCTTGGGCCTGAAAGACTAACTGCTGATAGATAAGCATCAGAAGAAGAGGAGGTGTTTCCTTCATTGGAGGATTTTGGTGGTTTAGGAACAGTGCAAAGACCCTCTAACATTTGAACAACTTTTGTCATGGAAGGTCTCATTGACATGTCTTCCTGTATACACCACAATGCTACACTTATAGCACAATGAACCCTATCATCATTCTCATCATCTATTTTCAACTCTGAATCAAGTATATCTCTCACTTTCCCTTCTTCCATCATCTTAAAAGCAAAACGAGGGAAATTCGATTTCTCCGAAGTCTCATTAGGATCATAATTCTTCCTTCCTGCAATTATCTCTAGTAAGACCATCCCATAACTGTATACATCACTTTTCTCTGATATAGCATAGTTTGTTATCCACTCAGGTGCAAGGTAGCCACGGGTTCCTCTTAGTGTTGTAAAAACATGGCTTTGTTCTCTATTCATAAGCTTGGCTAAACCAAAATCTGAAACTTTGGCAATGAAATGATCATCAAGAAGTACATTTTCAGGTTTAATGTCACAATGAACAATCTTTGAGTCACACTCTTGATGCAGATAAGCAAGTCCTTTTGCTGTTCCTAATGCAATACTAAACCTTGTATCCCAATCCAAAAGAAATAATTCACTTTTCGTCTTCTTGAATATCCATTTATCCAATGAGTTATTACTCATATACTCATACACTAGAAGTCTATGAGTTCCATCTGCACAAAATCCCTTAAGCCTTACCAGATTAAGGTGATGAATGCGACCAATGATGCTAACTTCAGCTCTGAACTCTTTCTTTCCTTGACCAATACCTTCTAGCTTCTTCACAGCTAATCGAGTCCCATCAGGTAGAAGTCCTTTATAAACTGATCCAAAACCTCCTTGACCTAGCTTCACAGAGAAGTTATTAGTTGCAACTTCAAGATCTTTATAGCGGAAACGGATTGGCATGCCGGTTAAATTCTCCAAGAAATTGTCTTCTTCAGAATTCTCTGTGGGTAACTTTTGCTTTCTCCTGCAATATAGAATCACCACAAAGAGAAGAACGAGCAAAGTTAATATGACAACGACGACAGCAATAATTATGATGTGCTTATTGCTACTTCCACTTCCATGACTTGAGACCTTAATGTAAGAAACATAACCAGAATCAGTATCATCGGATTTCCGAAAACTTCCAACACTGTCCAACAAGAAACACTTCCCTGAACTTGTATGGAAGAACATTGCAAGACAAGAGCAGTTTCCACGACAAGATGTTTGACAACCGGCTAAATCAGTATTCAAATAGGGATGAAGAAAATCAAGTGCAAAGTAACTAAGTCCATCATCAGCTTTCAGAAATTCAATAGACTTTTCTGATTTATCATCATCACAAGGAGAGACAAAACCTGGTTTACAACTACTAGGAGCAAGAACAGAAGGACAGCTGCACCTACGGTTATTTGCACAAATGTTGTAGGGATCACAAGGTTCTGGTGTATCACAATGATCTTTTGGTATTCTTGTTGAGGAATCACCATTTGATCCACCACCGTTGAGATTAGTGAAAGTAATGACACCATCTTTTCCCAAAACTGCAATCCAGCTTGCATTTATACCTGCATCAACAGAGAAAATGAATTGCCATAACAAAGACCTATTGTTATCATAGAATCTCCAAGAATTGTCTCTGAGTTTTGCAAAAGCCACAACATGGCCAACCTTATCAACGATTTTACGGTTATCATTCTGCATAGTCCAATAAGTTTGTGGAGTTTTGAAACGAGCTGAAAGAATAACATCACCAGATTTGATCTCAAGAACATAGGTCAAGTTATTTGAACTAGGTTCACTGGTAAGTTTCATTCCCTCTTTGAAATCCTGTGAATGCATCAAAGTATCAGTTGGATAACTAAAACTTTGCCAAATTACCGTATTATTGTCGTCGTAACCAAGCAAAACCAAATTTCCAGTGTCTTGCAATTCCATTGTTTTGCTAATTGTGTTTGTAGACCAGATCACTGTTCCATCTTTTTGTAAATAGGCATTTCCTTTTGTATCAAACACGAAATTATCATAATTGGAAACTGGTAATGCTCTATTAGCAGTCCAAAGCACGGTGGAGCTAGCCGCGTGGACGATTACTAATAGAAACTTGGTGGTGTCATTAACAGTGGTGACAAAACCAAAAGCAAAATTTCTATTCTTTGAGACAAGGAACTTCGAGCCTTCGTCAATAAAATTCGCTTGAGAACCCTCCATCCCATGTGAGATTGTGCCAATATATTGAATATCACATAAACACAGTTTGGACATGATCAGTAGGGTGGTGAAAGACAAACCAACAACTACATGGGATAAAAACCATTGGTAGTTGTTTCCCATCTATCTAGGAGAATTTACATAGGAAGAAAATTATTATGATTGAAAAGAAAGAACAGAACAAAGAACCACGGTTCCTACATACCTAAGGAGATTGAAAGAGCACTTTTGTTGGCCCATTCGTCAATGATCCGTGGAATAAATTAGAGCTTCACGTTGACATTGAACCGTAAGTAGTAACTTTCTTAGGAACTTACCTCAAACATCATTAACAATATGGAACATTTTTGTTTAAGAAACAAAACTATCATGTGCCTTAAGAATAATAGTGAAAATTGTCCCTTTCAAACCTATTATTATTATTATTATTAAGTTGCCACATTTTACTAATATAGTTTCTTATTTTGCATGGTCTTTTTTTTAATAAAAAACTCTTGCATTGGTTGTTTAGAACTCCATCAAGTTATTGGTGCATCCCATTCAAAAAAAAAAAAAAGTTATTTGTGTACCACATTTATTTATAATCAAACTTAATAATTTATGTGATGAGAATGTATTAATTTGGTTGGGTTATGAGGATAGTTTGGGTGATCACCATATTGAGTCAAGAACAACTACAATTGAGTTAAGCACCACATCTTTATCCGAAATCTTATGACATTGAGTTTATGAGTCATTTCACTTATAAAATGTTCAACCTCTACTTTTTCAAACAATGCGAGACTTCCAATTACAATTCCCACAACATTTAGTATATATCATTTACATTTTAATTAGTATCTGATTATAGCTTATAGTCCACAATGTTGTCACTTTCAACTATTTAACAACATGCTAAATACACATCTACAATTGTAGAAGTAAAAAGTCGGGTGTTTATAGAGAATGGTGATTATAGAAGCACAATCTCTCGTTTCTTTTTTGCATGCGCTATTTAATAATTTGTATTATAATAAATTGATTTTGTTGAAATATTTAATGATATAAAGTTATTGATGTGATCCGTTTAATAATTTTTTAGGTGTTGAGTTAGAGAGATTATATACTTATTAAATACTAACATTAAAAATTTATTAAATGTATAAGAAATCCATTTAAGTATCCAAAATAGATAGCTATATTGTGATTGTCTTATAGCATTAGATAATTATGTCTTGATGTATGGGTTTTAGTTTTTTTTTTTGTTACAAGTATGGGTTTTAGTTTTACTAATGTGTATATAGGAAATTCATTAAGCATCCAAAATATTGTTTAGTAATGACTCTCATTGCCTCCATCAAGTTTTTGGATAAGGAAACAACCAAGTGTGTTTCTATCTCCCCTGTGTGATGAGTAGATTAATGTAAAGAAAAAAGAGAAAATTAGCTTTTGTTCTATTCCATTTCTTGAGTCTTTTGGGTTGTATTAATGTAAAGAAAGATGGTGCAATAACAAAAAAATAAATTATAAGGAGGTTGTGATATTAATGTAAAGAAAGATTGCACAATAACAAAAAAAAAAATTATAAGGAGGTTGTGATATAACAGGTCTCTAAAAATTCATTCAAAAATTTAAAAATTTAAATATAATTAAACAAATTTTAATTTAGCAGGGACTAAAACTATTTGCTAAATTTTTTTTATAGGAACCTAAACACGTCGCTTTTTTTTTATAAGGACTAAAAACAAAATTGACTATATTTATAGGGATCAAAAACATATTTAACCCTAAAAAAATTTGTGGATATTAAAATGAATAAAATATTTTGTGTGTGCATTTTTTATATGTTTCCTTCCACATGCTTAGTAAACTTTTGATCTCATCAAAAACACTAGTCTTACTGGTTAAAACAATGTGACCTATAGAAATTGGCCCTGGCTATTTTTGCGGGTAATGCGTGATTCGTCCTGTTGTTGGAGGTATTGGCCCCCACAATTGGCTTGATTCCCCTTTTTTTGCAGCATAACTCGATCATCATATATCCCACACATGCTCAACTTCCTCATAACGTGGGTTTTTGCTTTTTGTTTTTTTCATGTTAGTGACGCTGTAAACATGGAACACGAGTATAGTATCCATTTGTCAAGTTCTATTAAGTTTTGAGTTGTTCTAACGCCTCTGCGACCTTTGTTTGGTTGTATTTGAACTCGCATGACCTGCGACCGACTCAGGAAAATTCATCTGACTCAAAAATGTTTGTCTGACGATCTCAGCTAACAAACTATTAATTTTTAGGTGTAAACAAATGTCTCACTAAATTGCACTATAAGATAGCTATGAGTTGTTATTCAAAAAACAAAAAGATAGCTATGAGTTGTGAGATTATGTGACATAAATAGTCCTTATTGTGCATGAATAGTGTCACAATGCGCCGTAAAACATAAATCTAGTCGTTGGATACCCTATATTGGCTTGTGAATGGGTAAAACCAATTAACTCTTGCTGATTTGATTACTTCAACGATAATCTTGATCTTATCAACTAAATTAGGGATAACTCTGCCTAATCATCGATAAACAATTTCTATAAATTTTCTCATCCTTGTGATTTATTCATTACTTTGCTTTCTTTCTCCTCTTGCTACTTTCTTTCATCCTTCTATCTGCCACACAACTTCTTGATTCCCTTGCTCTTTTAGATCATTTTCTCTTCATTCATTAAATCCTAATTCATGAAAAACAATGGCCTCTGTTTTCCAAAACCAAAACCCCAATGAGGAAATTATCCCGAATCACTCTATCGAGTGCAAGATAACATTACTCTTTGTCCTTTGCACATGGAAACTTCCAAGTCATTCTTCTCTTTACCCTCCTGATTCCGAAATTGCTCTCTTTTGTGAAGAGCCCCGGTATATGTTCCTATTGTTCCTATTGGAATAGATGAAACATCTATGAGATGACCATGATATCAAAGGTAAACATGAAATTCAATGTGGAGATCTCTTTGGCCTCCTCGTTCAACTCTTTGATTTTTCGTTTCGGTGTGATGACCCATATTCTCCAAGATGTGGCTTCCATACTTGGCTTGCCAATCATTGGGTCTTAAGCTCCTACAACTCATGATGTTCTCATTCCTCTGTTGGGAATAATTTTTTCAAGGACCACTTCCAGCTATGGAGCTTTTGTGGAGCATAATGCTGATTTCTTTTTTAGGCTTAATAACAATTTTAGCCCCTTAACTTTCTTAAAGCTGCGATTTTGGTCCACTAAGAAAAAAACTACAAAATCGCCCCCTAAGTTCTGCACATGTGGCAGTTTTGGCTCTAGGGCCAATTTTTACTCGGTCTACGCTGACGTGGCACCCTAAGTAAGGTGCCACATTTTTTTTTTGCCTTGGGGGCCAAAACTGCTACAGTTGCAAAACTTAGAGGCGGTTTTGTAGTTTCTTTTAGAGGGTCAAAATTGCAACTTCATGAAAGTTAGAGGGCGAAAACTGTTATTAAGCCATATTTTATATACTTTCTTGTTGCATTCGTTCAAGAAGTTTTTTGTTTGTACTAGTTTTGTATCTTTTAGAAGTTGCAGCTATATGTTTCCCTATTTAAGGACAATAGGAACATATACCGGGGCTCTTCACACCTAGGTTCTTTGCACACTATGTTGGGTCGGCTTAAGGACGGAGTAGACGTAAAGAGTGTACTTGAACCTATTTAGTTCCTTTAGCTTTCGTTTCAACTATATGTACTTGAATTTTTGGAGAAAGAATTTGATCCCCGCTTGATTCATATTAATGGATAAGTATTAAGGAGAACAATAACTTTTTTTTTTGAAGGAAGGAGAATAATAACTTGTTGAAAAAATATAAAAAATATGGTCCATCCTGGATTTTCAAGGTAGGAAAAGAGAGCTTGTCTCCTCAATGTCAAGCAGTCATCAATGAAAATTGGTCAAAGGTTCTGATTGTTAAGAGTTCCACATCGGATAGGAGATGACCTGACAATGTGTTTATAAATGGGGGCAATCCTCACTTCTCAAGTCGGTTTTGTGAGATTATGTTAAACTCAATCACAATTTCTAAAATGGTATCAGAGTCTCTTCAAGATCAATTGGGCTACCTGCTATCAGATTTCCGCTATCGAGCTACCCACCGTTTATGTCCACGAACCAAGCCCAATAGTGCGGGTCGTGAGGGGGTATGTTAAGAGTCATACATCAAATATCAGGTTTTCGCTATCGGGCTACCCACCGTTTATATCCACGAACCAAAACCCAATAGTGCTGGTCGTGAGGGGGTGTGTTAAGAGTCCTACATCAGATAGAAGATGGTATGACAATGTGTTTATAAATGGGGGCAATTGTGTTAGGTCCAACCGCAATTTTTAAGTCTGACAACAAGAGATTTACTTTGCGATTTGAAACAAAAAGTAGAAGCAACAAGACATTAACATAGTATGATAACCCCTTATGTGTCTTTGGCATCCTTATCTTGCTCTCTTGGAGAAACCACAGCCTTTGCCAATTGGTAGCTTACTTTCAAGCATAACATAGAGGGTTAGTCCTCAAGGTTGTGAAGTTCGTCTTACGCGTGAACAATCTATAGAAGACTCGTCTAACCCAAAGTAGTCAATAGTGGCCACGCATAGTGTAGCGTACGGCTTTGCGAATAGTGGCCGTTTCAGCTACTATTTGATTTTAGTATGAAAATTCTAAATTAACCATATTTTTAACGCAACATGGGGCCTCTCTTTTCTTTTGTTTTATGGTTTCTCTTGTTCTATAATTTTTTTTTATTTGTTCCTTTGTCTTTTGTTTTTGTGCTTTGATTTATGAATGTTTCATGAGATTGAGAGTTATATTTAATTTTATATAAATATAAGTTTTATTTTTATACTTTATAGCATTATTCGTGTAATTTGTCCAACAAAAAAATCAAATATAAATGACTGATATTTGTCATACTGCTATATGCGATCTTGCTATCCCACTTTTAGGGTCGGCCGCTATACACCGCTATCTGAGATTGATTACTATGGTCTCATGTCAAACCTATTAATGTGGTGCTACCTGCTTCTAGTAAACCCACTACCACAGGTGTAGCATCATCAGCTACAAAAAAAAAATATATAGTTCTTATTTTATTTTGTTCACTTTCTTATAGTTCTTCTTTTTACTTTCGTCCAGTCTAAGAAACATGTGATAGTTAACTTGGAAGACAAGAAAAAAAAAAAGAAACACCAATCTTGAAAAAAAAGAACCAGATCGAGTGGAATTCAAATCAACGAATCGTCGAATCCCAAAGTGAACAAAAGCCAGTCAGCATAAGAAACATTATCAACAGCCATAAGAAAGAAAAGATTCAAGATAAATTAAGGGTCAGTTGTTATAGCATTTTTAAGAAGAAAAAAAATTTATTTTTTTTAAAAAATAATCACTTTTAAGAGTTTTGCTTCCGTTTGTTACACCTTTTAAAAAAATCAGAATCTAAAAAAAAATCTAAAAACAACTTCAAATGAGAAACTGTTAAGATCAGCTTTTCAAAAAAATAGATTTTTTTAGGAGAGAGAGAAAATATGGTTTAAAATATTGAATTAATTTTGGAACAAAAAATTCCCTTTTACATAGTTGTATCCAAACAAACTAGATTATTTGTTTAAAAAAAGTGATTTTTATTAGAGTAGACAAACGCAAAATAGATTCTAATTTTCATAAAATTTATAAAATATAATCTCTAAATTATTTTATGTTAAAATCATTTTTATTTTAATCTGTAATAAACGGGGCCTAAATGAGTGCGACAAAGTCAATTGGCCATAAGTCATTGATGTGGGTGATGTGAACTGTCTTGTAATTTAGTCCACACATACAATTAGTCGATGCATATAAAACTACAACTCTGATTCTAAATTTAAAGGTCTTCTAACTAGAAAAATTAATTTAAAAAAAAAATACTATAATTACAATGCATTGAATAGATAAATTTTCATAAAAACTTGTTTCATCCAATCTCATACTATTAAATATAATAATTATAGTTGACATTTATTTATATATGAGACCGTGAGAATTTTTTTTTTAGTTGCTTGCATACAAGACTAGAGGGAGTGCTACTTAAGGTCTTTAAAGAGCATTTTTTTTAACTTTAAAATAATTTAAGTGAAAAGAAAATGTGATTTGAGGAAAGCAACTATTTTTATTATATAATTAAACTAATTTGAGCTGAGGGTTAAAAAATTGAAGGGGTGTGATAAAACTATTTTATAATATGTATGTATAGTTAGTAAATTTTGCATATGCTAAAGATTATAATGTGTTGGAAATACTACCTCCGTCTTTAATTATAAGATTTTTTTGGAAGAAAAAAATTGTCCCTTTTTATAAGACTCTTTTGGTATTTCAAAGTACATTAATTATTTCTTTACCAACATACCCTTATTTATTTTGCATCTTTTTCTTCAATCAACAATAAATACTATGTTGAAAACATAAATCATCTCTCTCTCTTAAGGATAAAATTGTAAAAACAATAAAAATTATATACAAATTTAATACTACAGTCAACTTTCTTAATCTCCGTAATTTTGGCAAAATACTCCTATATTTAGGGACAAAGGTAATAAATAATAAAAAAGATGAGCAGAGGAAAAAAAAGTGAAAACACATAATTGGCACACCCAGTATTCTTGATTCCTGAATCGATAAATTAATGAACATTTTTATAAAATAAAAAACTATTTATATAGTATAAACTAATTTTAACATTATGATCTACTCCTATATTACTAACTTTCAATGAGAAAAAAATCCAATATGATGTCATCACTCATCAAATGAATCTAACTATTAGTGTAACTCTTTCGATGTCATTCAATTCGCCATCTGAAACAAAGTCTGGAAAAATAAAACACATTTGACTTTATAGATATTTTTGCTTATATTTCATCTTAGATTCTCTTGTGTATGTAGTTATTTGCTTGCTATGTTATTTCACTTTCCAACTTAGCTTCAGCTAGCATTGTTATATTCTTTCTTTTCAACCTATTCCATTTTGCAACTTCCATAATTTCTTCCTTGTAAATTCTTCCATGTAGCAACTAAAACATGGGAACAAAACATTTGTTTTTATCGAACGTTGTTGTTGGTCTGTCCATCTCCATCCTCCTGACCATGTCCAAACTGTGTTTGTCTGATACTCAATATATTGGCACAATCTCAACTGGGATGGAAGCTTCTCAAGTGAATTTTATTGACGAAGGCTCGAAGTTCCTTGTCTCAAAGAATAGAAATTTTGCTTTTGGTTTTGTCACCACCATTAATGACGCCACCAAGTTTCTATTAGTAATCGTCCACATGGCTAGCTCCACCGTGCTTTGGACTGCTAATAGAGCATTACCAGTTTCCAATATTGATAATTTTGTGTTTGATAGAAAAGGAAATGCCTATTTACAGAGGGATGGAACTGTGATCTGGTCTACAAACACAATTAGCAAAACAATGGAATTGCAAGACACTGGAAATTTGGTTTTGCTTGGTAACGACGACAATAATACGGTAATTTGGCAAAGTTTTAGTTATCCAACTGATACTTTAATGCCTTCACAGGACTTCAAAGAGGGAATGAAACTTACCAGTGAACCTAGTTCAAATAACTTGACTTATGTTCTTGAGATCAAATCTGGTGATGTTATTCTTTCAGCTAGTTTCAAAACTCCACAGACTTATTGGACTATGCAGAAGGATGGTCGTAAAACAATTAACAAGAACGGCAATGTTGTGGCTTTTGCAAATCTCAGTGACAATTCTTGGAGATTCTATGATAACAATAGGTCTTTGTTATGGCAATTCATTTTCTCTGATATATATGCAAGTTGGATTGCAGTTTTAGGCAAAGACGGTGTCATTACTTTCTCGAATCTCAACGGTAGTGGATCAAACGGTGATGATTTACTAAGAATACCAAGAGATCCTTGTGGTACACCAGAACCTTGTGATCCCTACGGAATATGCTCAAACAACCGTATGTGTAGCTGTCCTCTTGTTCTTCTTCCTAGTTGTAAACCGGGTTTTGCCTCTCCTTGCGATGATGAATCAAAAAGATCTGTTGAATTTCTGAAAGTTGATGATGGGCTTGGTTACTTTGCGCTTGATTTTCTTCATCCCTATTCGAATACTGATTTATCCAGTTGTGAAACATCTTGCCGTGGAAATTGCGCTTGTCTTGCAATGTTCTTTCATAGAAGTTCAGGGAAATGTTTCTTGTTGGACAGTGTTGGAAGTTTTCAGAAATCTGATGATGCTAATTCTTCTGGTTATGTTTCTTACATTAAGGTTGCTCGTGATGGAGGTCAAAGAAGCAATAAGCACATCATAGTTGTTGTGATTGTTGTCATAACAACTTTTTTTGTTATGCTCTTTATGGGGGTTCTGTACTACAAGAAGAAGGAAAAGTTACCTCGAGAGAATTCAGAAGAAGAAAATTTCTTGGAGAGTTTAACCGGCATGCCAATCCGTTTCTGCTATACAGATCTTGAAGTTGCAACTAATAACTTCTCTGTGAAGCTTGGTCAAGGAGGTTTTGGATCAGTTTATAAAGGACTTCTACCCGATGGGACTGAATTAGCTGTGAAGAAGCTGGAAGGTATTGGTCAAGGCAAGAAAGAGTTCAGAGCTGAAGTTAGCATCATCGGAAGCATTCATCACCTTAATTTGGTACGGCTAAAAGGATTTTGTGCAGATGGAACTCATAGGCTTCTAGTTTACGAGTACATGGCTAATAACTCATTGGATAAATGGATATTCAAGAAGAAAAAAAGTGAATTTCTTTTGGATTGGGATACAAGGTTTAATATAGCATTAGGAATAGCAAAAGGGCTAGCTTATCTGCATCAAGAATGTGACTCAAAAATTGTTCACTGTGATATCAAGCCTCAAAATGTACTTCTAGATGATCATTTCATTGCCAAAGTTTCGGATTTCGGTTTAGCCAAGCTTATGAATAGAGAAGAAAGCCATGTTTTTACAACATTAAGAGGAACTCGTGGCTACCTTGCACCTGAGTGGATAACAAACTATGCTATATCAGAGAAAAGTGATGTATACAGTTATGGGGTGGTGTTGCTAGAGATAATTGGGGGAAGGAAGAATTATGATCCTACTGAGACGTCGGAGAAATTCAATTTCCCTCGTTTTGCTTTTAAGATGATGGAAGAAGGTAAGACGAGAGATATCATTGATTCAGAGTTGAAAATAGATGATGAGAATGATGATAGGGTTGATTGTGCTATAAGTGTTGCATTGTGGTGTATACAGGAAGACATGTCTATGAGACCTTCCATGACAAAAGTTGTTCAAATGTTAGAGGGTCTTTGCACTGTTCCTAAACCACCAAAATCTTCCAATGAAGGAAACACCACCACTTCTTCTGATGCTTACTTATCAGCAGTTAGTCTTTCAGGCCCAAGATAACAATAATAGCTCTATGTATTTTTTCTTTCTTTTTTACTTAAATCACTTTCGGTCTCTGTATTTATGGAATCATGGTTTTAGTCCCCTATTTTAAATATGAAAATATAGTCGCTTAGTTTTTAAATATCATAATTTTTCCCTACCATGAATTTTGTGGTATATTGTGTGATTTGTCAAATTTAATAATGAGTTGGCAAGTCTTTTGTGATATAAAGTTTTGCAATGGCAACTGCACTTGAAAATGGATTTCACCCAAAAGTACTGTGAAAAGTAATCAAGAAAAAAGAAAGCTTTAGCAACAATTCAGTAACATGCATTTATTTTTCTTGCAACAATTTCTTTTAGCATAGGTTGCATGAGCTTCACGGTGACTTAAAATTCGACCATTTAAGATTTTGATCTCTAAGAAGCCGACACAGATCAATCGCAGAATCACTAGACAAAACTAACCTGCCCAAAATGGAAAACTTTCAGCAAATTGCAAACCCTTAAAACCATCAATATGGTGAAAGTCATGCAACAATGCAAATTTAATTGTCATCCAAAATCCTTACCTGGTTCAAACAACACTGACAGTCCAAAATCTATAGCTTTCAATGAATCCGTTTTCTTCGTATTTGCAAAGAAAAGATTCTCAGGCTTGAGATCCCTATGCATCACACCATGTTTGTGGCACATCTGAAATAAACAACAAAATAAACAATCATGACCATGTTCCCACTTTACCACAGCATAAAAAAATAGAACAAGCCCAAGAACATCAATGCAAATGAAAATCAGGAATCCCATTTTAAATTAACTTGCTGTTTATATACATAATTCATAGTTTGTTAGGTTTTACTTGTGTTGCAAGTAATTAACTTGCAACACAAGTAAATTAGTTAGAAGTTTTGTTAAGATTTGAGAAGTTTTAGTTAGTTTGTTAGTCACTATGATTGCATATATATAGTAGCATAACAGTATAATTGATAGTTGTAATCTCTATGATTCAATAAGCACTTCTTTTGTTCCATAATATACAATTCTCACTTGTCCCTCTTTCCACTTTCTCAAAATCACCTTCTTATTCATCACTTAATGGTGAAATATCCCAACACTTACCCCCTTAAGTCCTAGTCAAAATCTTCATATATCAAACTTAAAATAATACAATAATCCAAATTGAATATGCACTCAAACAAAAGACTTAAAAACTCCTCCTAAAAAGGTAATTCTGCACAAGTGAGGCAAACAAAAGTATACATGATTCTACTTCTAGAAACATCTTCAAAGATCTATAAATAGATAGGCATAGGTGCAATTGTATTCAAGCCTTTGAGGTGTAATGTCAATAACATTTAGGGCTTCACCATATTATATCTCTACTCCTATAATAAGTTAATTACTATTGTAATACCTATTGTCTCATACTAAAATTTCATCACTAGTTTCTACGCTAAACTTCACTGTTTCTACACTCAATGATCAAGAACTCAACATTCTTTCCTCAAAAAAATTCCAATAGAGAGGATCTTGATCCTTTCTTTTTCCCTAACTATCTCTAAGAAAACCACATGTGTTTGAAAATATACTGTTAAAAGAAAGAAAGAAAAAAGTTTTTGTCTAGAAGTATATTTGTGAATGGCACAAAAAACATTTTTTTTCAAACATATACTTCCATGATGAGTTCCACACTTACTATAGCAGTATAGCTACTGACAGATTCATTACTACTCCCTAAATGCAATTTTCACCATTTACAAATTTAAGAATGTTTTACCTTGACCCTTATATATGAAGTTAATCTTGATGCAAACTAGAAAATTTGAACACTTGGAAGCAATGGAAACCATTCATTCACTCTTTTTAATGTTCCATTTGAACACTACAAGTCAGTTTTTTATATTTCTTCCATCATTCAATCTTTTTATCACTCTATTTGAATCGTTTTTCGTCATAAAGTTTCATGTATTATACATTTCCGTATGCATAAAGTGATGAAGTGTTGTTACATTTATTCTAATTTTTTTTAGGAATCTAAACTAACCCACTCAAATTGGCATCGGAATTAATCAAATCTAAAACGTTGAGACACACTACAAAGTAAAATGAATGTAAAGTGTTTTCTATTTAAATGCATTCACTTAAGTGTCTTCTGTTTAAAATTAAAAATAAATTGTAAAGAAAAAAAGTCGACTATGATTCGTCTTGTACAACTTAATTGGTAGTTGTAAGGACAATAATAAGCACAGTGGCGTTGGGAGGAACGGCGAATTACTAACAAAATTATTATAATTGAAATTCATAAAATTCGTATACAATTTCATCTAAAAAATATTAAGAACAAGTCTAACAAAAGTTAAAGCCCCAAATATATTATCTACCAACTAGATTGCCGATCATAACCGTAGAGAATCAAAAGCAACCTACTAAAATGCTTGCATGTGTGAATGAAGGGGATACCAGAAAGAGACTATGTGTATAAAATAAAATTATATCAAGAGTAATTTCCTATATACAAAAAAAAATAAAAAAAATTGGGGATACTGAGGCACCTATGGGTCTCTTAATAGATCTGCCACTGAATATGTAGAATCATAGAATCAAACTGATTTTCCACTTCTCCATACTTACGGTGTGTGAATCAGCTTTAGGCTGCTCCAAAAAAAAAAAATCGACTTTAATCTTCATTTTAAAAGAGTGGTATTTTCATCTCCATTCTCCACGCTAGTATATATAAAAGAAATAAATTTGGAGCAGTATATAATACAAATTAGATTAATTAGGCGGAGTTAAAATGATATTTATATTAGGAATACAGCCAATTCGTTAACAACG
>Ga0228710_1007157_pt1 | contig 16603 bp, 6 predicted proteins | sample MedpolnodulmetaG_FD_177995 | JGI IMG/M metagenome (GOLD analysis project Ga0228710, IMG submission 177995) | Root nodule microbial communities from Medicago polymorpha collected in Santa Monica, California, United States - pink nodules | ecosystem: Host-associated > Plants > Roots > Nodule... | reverse complement strand
ATGATAGCTTTGCAAAGGATGAAGAAAAGATGAAGATTCAATGCCTAGATCCATGATGTCTCAACAAATCTTGGGTTGAATCTACTCCTAACTACCTTGCTTTGTGTTTCTCTCTCAAGAAAATACACTAATCTCTCTCTAAAACTAGAAAAATATCAAAAACTATGTAATTATGTTTTGGAAAGAGAAGAGAAAGCTATTTATATGGGCCAAAATCGTGCCCGCACGCTTAAGCGTACATGGGTACGCTTATGCGTACCATCTGGAAATCTTCTTTTGCCCAATTGGGAACAGCCACGTGTGCCTCATCCACTTGCATCTGACGAAGTTCGCTTAAGCGTGCAGAAAGCGTGCAATCAGCGTATAGGTCTGAGCTCTCGACATTTTGTACGCTGAAGCGTACACCATGTCGCTTAAGCGTACCACTGGAAGCTTTGGTAAGCGAACTGTAAGCGTGTTGAAAGCGTACAACGAGGTTTGCTACTGGACTTAGTACGCTTAAGCGTGCTGAGGACGCTTAAGCGTACTATCTGAATCTTGGAAGCGTTCTGACAGCGTACCAATAGCGTACAACAAGGTTTGCTACTGGACCTAGTACGCTTAAGCGTGCTGAGGACGCTTAAGCGTACTGACTTTAGTTCGTCAGCTTCTTTCTTGTCCCTTGCTTGTCATTTCCTGCATAAGAAGGGGAAAATCAGGCATGTAAAGCATAAATGGTTAAAAGAACATAATTTGGTAGCTTTTCCTTAGATAACTTGCAGAACAAGTCACTAAAATACCTAGCTTAACACATGAAATATGTTACTTTTGAGCACTTATCATTAACTCACGCAAATGTTATTCCAGTGTGACTTAAGTCACGCTGAAATCTCACACTGAATCCAGCGTCTCCTCTCTTTAAGAGATATTAAAGATATTAAGAGACTGGATCATTGGAATTTAGTTTGAATAACTCCCCCTCCAATTTTCTCGTATGACCAATATTATTTTTTATGATTTTATTTTAGAATTTTTTATTATTTTATTTTAGAGTGAAGACCCATTTTGGTCCATGACAAATTCCGTGGTGGCCAAATCAGTCATCAACAAATAAAAAGACCATAATATCTAGTCCCTTACAAAATTAAACGAAGACAATTTAGTCTCCTTGTCAATATTTTTCTACAACCAGTTTTTTTGTTTTAAATATTGTGTCCCACGTTTTTAATTGAGAAATATAGAAAAATATTTTAATAAAAAATTATTATTATATTTTAATTATAATGTTTGACTTGGTTTTGTAATATATTTTTAATTCCAAATTTTGTAACCGTCTTTCCATCGATATCTCTTGAATGTGGCTATTATTAAGGCTTCTTTCTTGGTTTGCTAAAGAACCATGTTTTGTGTAACAGTTCGATTTTCGCTAGATTTATTTTATTATTTAATTATGTGTGTTTATATATGCTTGTGTGTGATTATTTGTCTCTATGTGTATTTTATTCAAGATTAGTGGATTTTGGCTTACAGATGGTATTTTAGTCATTTTAGACTCAGGGGCATTTTGGTCATTTGGTGAGCAAGGATAAAATAGTCTTTCGGTTACGAGAATTATTTTTAGTGTTTTAAGTGGTAATCACCATTTTACTAAGTTACTAGTGAAGCGGGGTAATTAATTAAGAGCCGGTAATTACTCGTTATTTTATCCGTTAAGTGAGTAGAAACGTTGTGAATTAGTTAATGAGAACTTTGAGCCCATTAAGACATTTGAGAGTTGAGCCCATTTGTGTAGAGCCTATATAAACTCTAGTCTTTAGAGAAATTAGGTCACATAGACTCATTCACTCATTTTCACAAAACTTTTGAGAGAGGTAAAGAGAGAAAGAGCAAGAACAAGGGTTAGAGATAAGAACTTGAAGAGCAAGAGGAGGGTAGAGATTCAAGGAGCAAAAGTGAAGCTAAGGCTAGGATTTTGCTCAATTGAGGTAAGGGGGATAGCGTTCATTCATAATTTAAGTTAGAATCTCTTTGTCCACTTAATTTCAGAAGCACTTATTTTGTGGATTGGGATTTTTGTGGATTCAAAGTATGAATTTCGTGTACCCACTTTGATTAACGTATAATTACGCGAAAAATCCTTAAGGGCAGTGCGATCAACACGTCTCAGACTACCTCACTACTTGGTCGTTCTACAGATCTTGATAGTTGATTCGGTAGCAGGTTTGATTTAGTTGTCAATGATGTTGATAGAGTCGTGGTCGGCAATCTAGTTCAACATCAATCTTAAAAGATATAAGTATATTGATCTCTCTTTTGTTTATATTTTATCGATTCTTTTATTTATACATTGATTATTATTTATAGAGATAATTTATGCCAAATTTTACAACAATCTTCTCCGTTTGAAACGGTTGTGGTCGCTGACACTTGATGAAAATGAAAGGGCATCAAAGAAAACGAGATGCATGAAATAAAACAGAGGGATATGTTAGACACGACCATTCATTCTCATATCGTGAAGTAAGAAACAATTCTTTTATTCTATTTCAGCGTTAAACATGATAATTCATTCTCTTATCGTGAAAATGTGATTTTTTTTTTGTTTTATTTTACATTTTTAAGTGATAGACTAATTTGTCCCCTAAAAAAAATTAATTCCACGTTGCTAATGTAGTATCAAAAGTAAGTATGTTTTTATATCGTTTCCACAGGGACTAGTGCGATATTCGTAAGCCGTTAAACAATTGTTATCGTTCTAAGTTAAGGGTTTGTAAATTGTTTTTTTCTAAAACTAATTGAACTATAATGCGATAATTGAAACATAGTTAAACAAAGAGATAAAACTGTTGGGATTAGACTTCATTAACCGTATGTCGCATATATTCTCTTGATCAAACATACAGACTCTAGTTATTACCCAATATTATCACGTATCACTCGACGAACATCGTATATGTCTAAATAATGTCGTTAGTTCGATCGTATTGTTTAATCGACAATTTCTTAGCCTATTAAACAACACAATAGCATTAAGACTTGATACTTAAGTGATTATCAAAACCTAAATCCATTCCTAGTATTTAGGATCCAATAGACGATTATCCAATGTCTAGATTCAAAAAGCATTTCTCATCAACAATTTAAATCAAGAATTTAAACATAATGAACAAGGATAACATCAATATTAAAGAACAACTAGAATCATATATTGTTAAGATCAAAGAAAATACATATTGAGTTTGATTAATTACATCTAATCCCAACAAATGATATTTATCTACTCATTGTCATGATAGCTTTGCAAAAATGTGAAGAAAAGAATGGATTGAACATCAAGATGAAGATTTCTCAAACACTCTTGTTGAATCCACCTTCAAAACACCTTGCTAGGATCTTCTCCTTGAAAGTCGTCTCTGTTTCTCTCTAAAAACTTAAGATAACTCCACCTGGAAATGAATGAATAACTTTTATACTCTTTCTTAAAAGTGCTTGCTCACCGAGCGAAGGCAGGCTTGCCATGGTGAGTGAAGCTTTTCTTACCATTGGGTTTCTGCCATGTCAGCAAAGTGGCCAAAAACCTCCTTTGCTCGCCATGGCGAGGGCTATGCTCGCTAGGCCACTCCCTGATCTTTTCCATTTGGTTGCTCTCTGATTTGCCTCGCTTTGCCTTCACCTCGGGCTCGTTGTGGCGAGCCTTATCGCCCTGGCCTGGCCTGGAGCTCGCTCGGCCACGCCATAGAATTTTGGATTCAGGGACTTACTGCCTATCCTCGCTTTGCTCTCGCCCCAGGCTCGCCATGGCAAGCCTAACTTTGTGCTTCTTCTTGTTTCCTTGCTTTCTAAGTGTCTTGGCAAGTATTTTCCTACACAAAATGTTGGTATTAGACATAAAAAGCATAAAGTAGAAATTATTCATTATTTTTGAGTTTTTCATGAGATAACTTGTAAAACAAGTAACTAAAGTGCCTTAAATATATGATATTTAAATGATTTCTGACACTTATCAGTTGCCACTTAATTGACAATGTTAACGCCACATAGTTAAACTAACTGTACATGTCATATGTTCAATGATAAAAACTGATTCATAGACTAAAATGTCTTCGTTTAATTTTATAAGGGATTAAATAGGGTCCTTTTGTTGAGGACTAACTTGGTCCTTATAGAATTTGTTGGGGACTAAAATGGATTTTCACTCTTTGTTTTAATATATTTTCTTTAGCTCTTTTTCGTATTATGACACTTTAATTTTAAATTTTGAAAGTGAGGTAGAAATTTAAGTTTTGGTGTTATCCTTCGAATTCTCAGAAAGAAATAGGCTAATATAAAATTCAATCAAAGTTTATTTAAAAGAAGTTCAATATTATTCAAACCAAAGATTAAATTTGGATATTGTAATCGATAGTTTAATTTTGAATTTTATCTAACATTAAGAATTTTCCTTTTGAGAATTTTAATAGTTACCATTGATTCTCAATTATTCTAATGTATTAAATATGATTTTTGAAGTAAACCATATATGCATGACATAACCATCCTCCCTTATTTTCATATTTTAAATATGACTTCGGTAGTCACGCATGCCATGTGAGTAAAAAATATTATATATGTAACTGTTATCAAAGCTAAATTTCATTTGTTGTGGTGGTTAAAAGCTAATAAAACCACTTTTGTGTACGGTTATTAGAATTGGTGGTCGAACCCTTTACTTTGTCTGGGTATCGACTAACCTCCCTATTGTATATATAATTTGTAACTGTTTGCTTGTCGGGTTGGATCCTCTAGTACACCTTGTACTGAGGAGTTTCCAATGCCGTTGTTAATAATATTCCATTTTGATTTCTTCAAAAAAAAAATTATATATGAGAGAAATGCAAAGTTTTTTAAAATTTCACTCCTATTTAATTTTTTATTTTGAGGGATTTAATCCTATTTAATTTAGAGTAAATTACCCTCCCCTTCCCTCAAACATGCTTGAATTACACTCCTTATAAGATGCTTGAACTACAACACCCTCCCTTAATAATTAAATATGCACTACACTTTAATCTATTTTAACCAAATAAATATTTTTATGATATACACTAATTTTGAACCACCATTTAAGAAAAATAAATTCATTTCTTTATAATTTAAATGTCAATAATAATTAAATTTAAATATTTTTCTATTAATTTTATAATTTAGAGTATAAAATTAACTTTTAAATAACCATGTTTTATTATCTTTAGTAATTTTTCACATTTTTCAATTTTATTTTGGGTTATTTCATATTTTATAATAGAGTTTAAAACTACATGTCAATGAAATTGTGAATAACAAATATGTATTCAAATTTTGATTATATTTAAATAGACCCGCAATACTATATTTTTTCGATGTGTGTTAGATTATTATTTTTTGCTAGATTATTAGAAATAAAAAAAATATTTAGGGAGTAAAGTGTAGATTTTAACATAAGAGTGGAGGAAAATGTAATTCAAGCTTCTCTTGGGGAGGAGAGTGAAAAATTTTCTAATATGTTTTGAATAAGAGGGGAGGAGAGTGTATATTTTAACATAAGAGAGGTGGGTAGTGTAATTCAAAAATCTTTGAGGGGAGGGAAGTGTAATTTACTCTTTAATTTATTATGTATCTATTATATCTATCATTTTTTTTCCTCGCATAATTTTTTTTAGCATTCCTTTCTTTTAGACGTATATTAAATTTCATCGGTCACTGTTCTTTTCTTTTTCTTCATATCTTTTTTTTTTTGAGGGATTTCCTTTTTCTTCATATCTTCTTTTGTATCTTTTCATTTTTCTTTCTTTCTTATTGTTGCTTGTATGAACACATTGGTACTTTGTTAGTATGGACATCACTCTCACTGTTTATACATACTATCAAAAAATGGTGTCTTCTAAATGTTTCTACGCAAGCTACATTAAATATTGGTGTTCTGTTAGACATGACCATTGGCGGTCGCCGCCACGACCATGTTCAAGGACACCACTATACAAATAAAACAAAAACAATTTTACAATTTTGTAGCATGTGGTACACATCTATATATGTGTGTGACATAAAATGGTTTTTATTTTTTTGTTTTTTTATTTTTAAAAAACTATACTTTACACATGCATTCATAAAATTATAATATAAAGTTAGAATAACCATTACCAGTATCTTGATCAGCCCTAGATTTTCAACCATCACACCTCAAAGAAGTACCCCACAACATCCTATAACAAGAATTAAGCTCAATAACAGGCTTCCCACTCCAATCCCCTTTCAACCTTGGTTTGAAATGCAAAATCCTTGGTGGGACTTCACCTTCCACCGTATTCAAACCCCGCAGCTAAAAAAAAGTGATTTTTCCCTTGTGTACTTAACGGTTTCCCAACCACCGCTATATGTGCGACTCTAACGTTAACCCATATAAAATCACTATCAAACTCCCGTTCGATGCAAACTCCGACCCGAAAATCGAAACCGATCGAGGGCGCTTTCCATCTTAGACCGATAATTGATACTCTTTAGAATCGAATGCGGCGTCGTTTAGGATCAAAGTAGAGAGAATAGAATAAACTCTGTGATGAGTAGTAGGTTGTAGATGTCAAGCAAGTTAGGGTGGTTTTGTTGAAAACAAAAGGATTTCGAGAGTGAAAAGAAGAACATAGAGAACATTGATGATTATGGGAATTTGAAAGGATCGATCGCTGCTTACATAAAGAGGAGAACAAAGATGTTACCTTTGTTGTTGTTCTCGCTCTCTTCATCGTTTTTTGTTTTTGCTACGGAATTTGTTGTTGTTCTAGTAGTAAAATTTCGGTCACAAATACGAAATTTGTTTATTTGTTTTAAAATAGTTTGAGAAGAACTAGGAAAGTGATTGATTAAAGTTTGAACTGATTTTAGGAGAGATAAAGGGAAGTGATTTCAAATTTGCTAATAAGAGTTTTATTTAATTTTTGGCTTAATAGCAGTTTTCGTCCCCTAACTTTTACGAAGTTGCGATTTTGTCCCCCTAAAAAAAACTACAAAACACCCCCCTAAGTTTTGCAACTGTTGCAGTTTTGCCCCCCAAGGCAAAAAAAAAAAACGTGGCACCTCACTTAGGGTGCCACGTCAGCGTAGACCAAATCAAAATTGGTCTTGGGGGCCAAAACTGCCACAAGTGCAAAACTTAGGGGGCGGTTTTGTAGTTTTTTTCTTAGGGGGCCAAAATCGCATCTTTGAAAAAGTTAGGGGGCTAAAACTGTTATTAAGCCATGATTTTTTTTAACTAATGATGAAAATGGGTTACTTATAAGAGAATAGTGAGAATACTTATCAACCATAAAAAATAATAGATGGTTGAGATCTAAAATTAAACAAAATAGATTGTTGTTTTGAGAGGGTACTAGTTATCATCTTCTCCAAATGCATATAAACCCAAAATAAACTCATCTTTCACAATCCTTTGGTGTTCTTTCTAGGAACCTAGATCTATAAATCACAAATAAAACCAAAAATTATCTTCATCCCATCACCATCTTCAACCCATAAAACAAAAATCAAAAGGCGACAGAAAATTAAAATCAAAACCAACATGAAGACTGAGATTCGGCAACCTATGAAATTCTCTCTTCTTCTTTCTTAAACTTGCACAATGAAAATCATATTTTAAAAATTAATTAAAAAATCTAACTTATGGAAATTAGAGCCTCGTCACTCTTTTGCTGCACACGTGTAATATATTATTCCCTTCATCTTCCACCATCGCGACTGAAGCATCGTAATCCCTGTAAAGATATCGTCGTATCAATTTTATAGTTGTTCTTCACAATTTTTTTGTAGTTGTAAGATTTTTTTTATTTTTTTTTACCAAAATCTCAACTTGCACGCTACCCATTTTACACATCCAATTACTCAATCAAGCTTCAACAACAGTCAGCAATAGAGATGCAAAAGGGAAAGACAAATAAATTTCAAATGCAATCAAACTTCAACTTCAACCAAATTAGTGACGATGATAAGATTGTTGAAGATGAATATTAGTTTGTTTTTATGCTAAAGCTATTTGTTTAGTTTTTTTTTGTGTAATGATCATTATTAGGAAAATAATAATGTAATAATCATAATGAAATAATATCTATTTTTATTTTTTTTTTGGTACAAAAGAGGGCCAAAGCCCAGAAATAATAATAATATCTATATTAGCATTTGAATATGTAAAATTATCCAAACAATTAAATAGAGGAAACCGTTACTTCTTGTGTAAATTGAAGATAAGATACAAAACATAATTTTAATAAAATGATGGTAAGAATTCAATTGCAATATGCATTTTCAAAATATGATATGTAAAATTATCCAAACAATTAAATAGAGGAAACCGTGACTTATTGTCTGAATTCAAAAATTAAAATTTTCAAGATAATAAATAAATCCTGATTTATTTCATCAGTGCCTCTAAGATCACCTATTTCGTGAATGGATAACCTCAATAAGTCACATTGTCATTGCTTGATTAATATATGTAGTTACTTTGCTAGACCACATCATTGAACATTTTCTCAAAACTTTATACTTTATTGAACAATGTCATTTTTCTTTTTGCTTTCATTCTTCTAGTCAATTGATGGAAAAGCTCCTCTTAAGCTGAAGATGTTTGATCTTTGAAAGGTTCTACCACTCTTGTTGGAGCTACAGTCTCTGTGATAACTCCTGTTTTAATCCAACGCACAACAAACTTATAAATTAGGTAACATGAAAAAAAAATTAGTCAAATCGAAATCATAGTAAATTAGTAATTGATTAGATAGAAATTAACCAACCGGTGCTGGAAATTGAAGTAGAAGGTGAAATAGGTTCTGATATGCCAACAACATCATGGAATTGTGTCCTTTTCATATATGCTGTTGGAATTAACTGTCTACTAAGGCCATAATATGGTTGGTAATATGCTGGAAACCAGCGAAATGGAAATTGAGGTCCACCACCATATGCATTATTATAGCTCTGCTGAGAGAAAAACAAAATTTAGATTAGGAATATAATCTGATATGAAAGAATTACTGCTTGATAGAAAACTAACCATTTCATATATGTCTTGTGGACGAAGATAACCAGGGTGAGGGTACCTGAACGTATTTGTTATTTAGCATATGTCAAATTGGTAGATAAATATGAAAGCATAAAAGAGCTATTACCTACGAAACACTTTTACCGACACATACATCGAACAAGACACTGACACCAACAATAATTTGAGAAAATGAAATATTTGAAAGGTAACCACATGTTTCGGGGCTGCGTCAGTGTCAGACACCTGTCACGACTCACGACACACTGACACGCCTTCGATCTGAAGTGTCGATGCTACATAGGTTATGACTTTTTACATATGTTTCAATTGTGTACCTGTAAACTGGATAAGGAAATGCATATTGTGGTATATGTTGATTGTAATAAGTTGAGGAACCTTGACATTGGACTGGTGAAGTATGCCTTGAAGGACTATTGAATTTCTGTCTTCCTATGAAAAGGCCAAAACAGTAAATTGGGTCAAAATGTGAAACCAACAATAACATGTTTGTTTAATTTTGTTTGCAATTTTGCATGCAAGAAATATAATATAAATCAATTTACAAAACTATCATCAAGAAATTTTAGAATTAATTAAAAAAGATTAAAAAACAATGATCACCTGTTAAAGATGGATCAGGTTTTTGATATGCAAGATTACAATTAGCTCTTCTTCCATCAATCATAGGATTAGGATTTTGACAAGCTAGTATAGCAGAATTTGGATCCTTGAAGGTAACCTAATAATAAGAAACAAAAATTAACAAAAGAGATTAATTAGAGTAAGTAAACAAATTACAAGTAAAAACAAATTACAGGTAAAAGAGTGGTTATTACAAAGCCATATCCTTTTGATTTTCCAGTGGTTCTGTCAGTGATGACAACAGCTTCTAAGATATCACCAAACTGATCAAAATAACGTTTGAGTGTGTCTCTTTTGGTCTCCCAAGCTAACCCTCCAACAAAAATCTTAGTATAAGTTGTGTCACCAACGTGTTTGGGAACAAAGTTTGGACTCATGATCTTATTTTGCCTTGTATGTGACATATGCATTTGATTCACAAAAGCACTTAATAAACGAAGAGACAGAGACAAAAAAGTCAGAATAGCGGTTTGGTTTGTTGTAAAGTATGAACAGTGATGCTAATCATTATCAATATTTTTGGAGGAAATCTTGCACTAACAATGTGGTCTAGTAATTTTCATTCAATGTGGTCTATTGTTACTGGTAATATTTCCTCAGATTCTACAACATAATATTCCTTTAACAAGAAACTTTATGAATAAATAGTAATAAATGGTTGAAAATGTTTGGGTGTAAATAGAGTGACAGCTATTACTTGGTCGGAATCCTAAATACAAATGATTTCGACACATACACATCAAAATATATTAATTACTTAATTCAAAAATATATATTTTTCACTATGAGGTTGTGATCAAATCTCTATGCAATATTTTTGTTCTTTTAAACTATAAAAATATACATTGAAACTAATACAATCCTCAATAATAAAGCAGACATAGGTGAGAGATTGTTGATGAACATTCAGCGTCAAGACCATATTAGAAACATCTTATTATGCTATAAGATTCATAAAAGATATGTCTTTCGCAAATTCCAAACCCTTCCGCATATTAAAACTTATGCGATCTTTTAATTTGGGATTGACAAGACTCGCGAGCAACCAACAACAACGATAACACCTTCATTATCTCTCACCACAACACAAATACTACAAAGAGGTGTCCACTAGAGGTGAGAAAAACACAAGAGAAGGGGAGGGGGTTGAGAGAGAGAGAGAGGAGTCACAAGATTTTTTTTTAAGTTGTAAAGAGTCTTGATTGAATACACAAAACTTTTTTATAATTAAAGTCTTTTAAAATTCCTTAGAATCCTAATCTCGTATTCAAGTTTAATGTTCTCAATTCTCGCTCCTCTAGGTGATTCCATTCCCTATTTCTTTGCCGCCGCTTTCAGTTATTGACCCACTCTCCTCCTCTTGATTAGGTATGCATTACATCTCTTCCTTGATTATTTAATAATTTTGATAACCAATTTTAGTTTAATTGTGTGTTTTAGTGTTAGGTCTCTTTAAGCATTCCAATCCGTAAATTAACCAAAATTTCTGCCATTAAATTAAATTATATAATGTGTTAAGAGTTTTGATGAATGAATGAGTGACTATTGTAATCCAACTAGCGATCATCTTCGGTACACAATTTCAATTGGATTACCCAAAGCTTCATATATTATACATTGAATTGGTAACTATATAAACAAAATAACAACAGGATTTACTTGTCACTCTTCCAACTTTTTACTTTTTTTTTTTTCTGAATTATTTTGAGCACAGGTAGAGCTCCAATGTCATCACCATATGAAAGATATAATAAGCGACTTGCCTGACGTCATTCTTCATTATATCCTTTCTATACTCTCTACCAAAGACGTCGTTAGAACCTCCATATTATCATCAAAGTGGAGGTACCTGTGGACTCAATTATCCGATGACTCGAACCAAAAAGATCAGAAATCAGCGAATTGCCTCTTTGATATTACTGTTGATGCATACAAGCACAAAGTTAAAGATCTTCAGCTTTCTCTAAGTGATGTAAGTAGTAAGTGTGTGTTACCCCATAGTTTCTCAAATTTCAAGTCATTGACAAAACTGTGTTTCAGAGAGTCTTCAGTAGCTTCCACAATATGGATCAATATTGCCATTTTATTTTAGGATATAATTTTTATACACTTGATAAAATAAATTCTCTTATACATCCATTTGATCAAATTACAAGATGTGTGAATAAATGACACCTTTAAACATTTGTAGAGATATTTTAAGATCACACTTAAGATAATGACACTATGTTATACCAGCATTCACAATGGAGCTCCGTGTTTAAGTGCTTAAACAAGTCTTGTATGTACACCTGATTCATTTTTTAATTAATAGTTAATAAACAGGTAATATCTTCAACCCAACACTTCAAAAACATTATTTAATTTCCTAAAATAACATTATTTAATGTGTCCTATCAGTAATTGTATATCATTCAATTTTATCGATAATTTATCTATTCATTCATAATTAACTAATTTTTGAAATACTAAATTGATTCAATTTTAATTTATAAAAATATGTGTACTATTTTTTCCTTCAATTTTATTAATAATTTGAAAAAATAATTAAAACTAAAGAAAAATAATTAAAAAATGGTAAATTACATAATTTAAATAACAACTTGCATGTGATCAACGTTTAGTAAAGAAAAAAAAGGATCTTTGATGGAAAATAAAAATTCAACATTAATCAAATTGAAAAAATAATTAAAACTAAAGAAAAATAATTAAAAAAAATTGTAAATTATATAATTTAAATAACAACTTGCATCTGATCAACGTTATAGTAAAGAAAAGAAAGGATCTTTGATGGAAAATAAAAATTAAACATTAATCAAATAATCAAACACTTGCATTTGCATATATTCTTTATTAACTAAAGACACTCTCCATTGTTAACTAAGGGTATTTATTTAACTCGAACGCTAAATACACTTTCAATGAGGTACTTATTCAACACGATCTTAACTAAGGGAAATAACCCTCAGACGTTTGATTGAACACAAATGTTAAAAAGTTTTACACATGTACAATTTTTTTCCATACAAACTCCATGTAATATATATTAATCTCATTATTTTATATGTTTGACGGTATCAGTTCTTTCCCAACTTTTCAATGGGTCCAAAGATACGAACGTATCTGGCTGTATTTAATTTTCTATTTCTTCTTCGTTACAGTAGGTACCAAAGAATTTTTCTATTATTTAATCCCATGTATTCCCTTCTATGGAATCACCACCATGATAACGATGCTTAACGCGTGAAATTTATGTATACCGAGGCAGAATAATGATATTTGTAAATTATTTGGTGACATCTTAACCTTTATTTTTTTCCTTTTTTATTGGTCAAAAATAATAAAGAGAGAAAATGAAGAGAGGGTAATGACATAACATAACACAAGTTTGAGAGAAAGTTCTTCAAAAATTGTTACAAAATAATAGTATAAATATCATTTCTCATCAAAGTCAGTGTTATATTATAGACCATTTTTATGCTCTTGTTTATAAAGACTTACAAACTATATTCTTAACGGAAAAAACAAAAAAAAAACTATATTTTTATCCACAAAAGTACTTTAATGAAATAATTAAAGATCTCTTGCAACTCAACCCCATTTAAAAAAAAAAACCATATTCTTGCCCTCGCAAAAATAAATTTATGAACCCGCCACACTACATAGGTTTTTTGTTTGGACAATGTATTTTTTATTTTAAACCATTTTGGACAATGTGCATATTTTGGGTAGGTTACTTTCAATATTATAAAAAAATAGGTGGCATTTAAGATACACAAATGAAACTTTTTGTGTACCATACCACCAATGCAACATAAGCCATTGATATATAATTTAAAACTTCAATGGTAATGATTTTAGAAGGGTAATTTGTTGTGAGAAGTAGGAGGTTCTTTTGCCCGGCTAAAAACATGTGGGACCCACCGGTCTACCCCACATCACCCCTCTTCCTTCTTCTCATCTTCCTCCTCCGGATACACTTATTTCCAGAATTTATCCCTTCTTCTCTGCTCATATTTTTCCTTGCATGACATCCATTTCATGCATCTTATGAAGATGGTTGGGCTTTTATTCAATGAGTTAATTCCTATAAAACCAATGACAATAATAACAGAGAAAGAGAACCATGGCCTAAGTTAATACCGTATTTATGGCAACATACGAGTTCGCTTCTCAATCGTCGCACTATCGAGTTTAATAACCATCTCTGGTATTATTTGTTAATCTAAGTATTTGGTTGAAAAATTATATTTAAAGAAATAAAAAATCCAAAAGTAAAGTAGAAAAAATCAAGCTTTTTCATGGGGTAAAAAGGAGTGAAAAGAAATTGGCAAAAAAAATCAGATAATCAGTTGCAAATGTTTATTTCATGAGACAATAATTTCATGCTGGATCTTGAGTTGAATGATTTTCCAATAAAATTGAAATAAAAAATGTAAGTTATGTTAACTCAAAAACATATTTAATCCTTTTAAAAAAACATATTTAATCTATATATATATATATATATATATATATATATATATATATATATTTATGTTGGTTAAAGCTTGATAAGTAACAGACCCATGAAGTACTCTTTGGTAGTAGAGAACATGAACCATGAAATATCAACGGGAACCAGAACCATGAACTGTCCTTAAAGAAAAAAATCATCGGAATGGACATGGTGGTAGATCCAGATACTATTGTCTCATACGATTTTTGTCAGGCATAGGAATCTCCTACTTCTCACCGCAAGTTATTCTACTAAAATCAGTACCATTGGAGTCTTAAATTATAAATCAATGGCTAAAATTGCATTTGGGTATGATACACAAAAAGTATCATTTGTGTATCTAAATGCCACCAAAAAAATAGGTCCTTAACATAGTTTTTTTTGCTATAGTGAATTCACACAGTTAGTCACAACAACTCACACTGCACAATTTGAACATCGATAGTTTTACACATTGGTGAGGTCTCGCGCATTCCTTTTTAGTTGGACAATCCATATCAATTACTGCATCAAAGGGTGGGTATGGTTATGTTTGGGATAAAAACCGAACTAGACCGAACTAAACTGTTTGTTTACTTTAAAATATATAATTGAACCGAACCGAACTGTTCCAAATCAAATCGAATTTTATTTTTAAAAGTTTTAAAATAGAACCGAACTGTTTCAAATCAAATCAAATTGTTTTAAACCAAACCAAACTGTTTTAGTTTAGTTCTAGAATTATTAGTAATAATTCAATTTTTTTATTTGATTCAGTTCAGTTGAATAGATAAATTCGATTTTTTGATTTTTTTTTCCCACCTCTTACTGCATCCACCTAATAGCTGTTTTAAATCCAGTTCCATAAAAGTGGTGTTTTTTACCGTTCCATACTTCCATTCACATGATGATGATGAGGCACTCATAATTGAATAAACGAGAGAAAAAGAAACAGATGAAAATGATTTTGATGGTCTTTACCCAACCGCATCCTTTGGATCAAAATCTATTAGTTAGCATTTGTTTTAGCATCCTCGGTAGCGTGTGATAATTTTTAAAAGTCAATTCAATGAAAAGAACATTTATTTTGTACCTATAAATCTTATCAAAGAAAAAAAATTAAAAGTGGCATAGTGCTAAAAGTTCAACATTGAATAAAGATGACTTTGAGATATGTTTATAATTGAGAGCAATTCTCACTTTATTATCAATTTTGTGGGGTCATATTAGACCTAACCTTCAAGACCTGTTGAATCATATGCTATCAATTTTATACATCTAGTCACCATCCATGTATATAAAGTTCAATAGTGTTGGGTATGGGGTACGTGTTAAGAGTCTCATGTTGGATGTGAGATGGTCATGAAATTTTAAGACACAAATTAACTTTGTGGGATTGTGTTAGACCTAATTTTAGTTAAAATTTCAGTCCTTTTAATTTCTTAGTGAAAAATATGTTTTGCAGCTAAAATGATGTTGCTCTTTCAACTAAAATTTGTTTTTCATATTCATTTTTTTTGTGTAGCCACAACTTGTTTGTTGCATTTAGCAAGCTTTTGAACGACATAATTTACTTTGTGTCATCGACATTTTAATGCCACCAATTTCCTCTCTAAATAGTTCTTGTTATGATGCATGTTATAAGCTTTACCAATCCTCATACAAAAACTATCTACCTTTTTATCAATCCCAACAATTGGATCCTTTTAAACGTTGAGCCATGACTGCATCACAACTTCATTACCCTTCGGTTGAAATCTTCTTTTTGGTATATTCACAACCGATGCAAATACAACTTTTTCATTTTAATAGTTTCCAAGCAACCTTGAGTTAAAAATTACGGTGTTTCGGGCTCTTGATCATATGATTGCACACCACTATTATCTATTTGAACCCAGTAAGGCATAGTGGGATTATTTGATTTAGATAGAAATTGTTAATATTGATATGGATAAGGTGATGTATGATATATGTAATTTCTGAAGTGTGGGTTATTCTGTGGATTTGCGATAAAAAGAGAATTTTGAAAATTTTGGTTATGGTGTGGATTTGGGGTAAGAGTTGCATTTCCAAAGTATGAGTTGTTTTGTTGATTTGGAATACAAGAAAGACTACCACCATTTTGCATAAAATTGGACCTGGAGTTTATGGTGATTGGAGTTCATCAACAAAATAAATGTGTAGAAAAAAATTATGATGAAATAAAATGGTTGATTTTTTTATTTATTCTGAAGTTAAATAGCCGTCGAGTGACATAAAAATAGTCGTTGCACTCGTCCCTGCAAATATGACCCGTTTAAGTTTTGGTCCCTGTAAAAAAAAAATTTCTTTTTGGTCCCTGCAAAAATTTTTGTTTTTTAAAATAGTCCCTCCAGGGACTATTTTCAGAAACAAATTTTTTTGCAGGGACCTGTTTAAAAAACAAAATATTTTGCAGGGACCAAAAACTACAAAAT
>Ga0228710_1007155_pt1 | contig 16608 bp, 9 predicted proteins | sample MedpolnodulmetaG_FD_177995 | JGI IMG/M metagenome (GOLD analysis project Ga0228710, IMG submission 177995) | Root nodule microbial communities from Medicago polymorpha collected in Santa Monica, California, United States - pink nodules | ecosystem: Host-associated > Plants > Roots > Nodule... | reverse complement strand
AATAATGAATTTTGTGAGAAAAAAAAGAGATGAAACAAAAAAAAAACAGTAGAGAAAAAAAGAATAAAATATGCCTAAACAATTGAAATGAGGTAACAAAAGATTTCATTAGATTTTTTTATTTAAAACATAAAGACACATTAATTGAATATAGGGTGGGCATGTAAATAACAAAAATATATTCAAAATATGTAAAATGTAATTATATACGGAAAATGTAATTAATGTAGTTCAAAATTGTTCATTTTGATTCGTCCACATTAGCGGGGGTAACTTACCCACAAATTTAGAAAGGGTAATCTAGAAAAAGGCCATGGAAAACTGGAATTGAAGTTCTGAGATTTTAAATTGGGGAACAATGGAGCTTAGGGTTTTCAATTTAGGGGGAAAATGAATGATTCAAAGAGAAAGATAATGTTATACACGCTGGCAAGGCAAAACGCTTAGCAAATTAATGGTTACATCATCATGCTTAATCAAAGACGACCGACAGAAAGGACAATGTTGCAACGTTTCAGAAACTAATTGAAACTTGCCAAGCTTGGGAAAAACGAAAAAACTTAAAAACCTTTGGATGTATTTGGCTTTTAAAATATTTTCAGAAACATTTTGTTTTTGAAAAGACATAAAAGGACATTCTTAGTTTATAGTTAAATTTATATTAATTTATATTTAAGTGTTTATAATTTAATGATTTAATATTATTAATTTAATGTATTTTTTATGTATTATTATTAAAATATAAAGAGCAACGGATATAAAGCAATTTAAGAGTTACCATTGCACTGAAGAATATATATTCAAACTTGTCATTTTTATGAAAAAAAATCATAACAAGCTTATAAGATAGCTTATTTATGTTACCAAACACAGTCTTCTGAAATAGCGTCTGGAAAATAAGCTAAAAGCTCGTAAAATAAGCGATAAGCTTGTTGTGAAAAGACTGTTATCAAACTGAGTTTTTTTATCAGACGAACTTATAAGTTATCTACTATAAATTAATTTCTTGGCTTGCAAAAAATAACGTTTATACTCCTACCAAAAAAGAAAAACCTCTAGATGTAAAAACTCCAAATTAGTTCTACGTATCTTTAAATTATGAAAAAATTATTATAGTGCTAAAGGCAACTTTATTCTAGTCAACTCTACAATCTAGAAATTTTTTTTTTTTGGTCAAAGATCTTGAATCAATTCTATATCATTCAAAAGTGGAACCAAAGATACTTAGAGCCAAGTTTTTCTAATCATAGAATTTCTTTTTTAAAATGAAAAATAATCTCTCTTACCAAAAAAAAAAAATTGGAAGAGGATCTCTCTCACAAAATTTAATGTTAAAATCTGTATAAATACAACACTAGAGCCTCAACAATTTTCATCAAATAACTACAAGAACCATTTAGCATTCTGAAATTTATAGAAATAAGCCAAATGGGTTCATTTTCTCTAATATTGTGCTTGTTGGGTTTACTACTCATTATGGATAGTCACGTTGCTCTTGACCAAGACTTACCAGCAGACTACGTGAACGCCCACAACCAAGCAAGATCAGCCATTACTATTAAAATTCCAAACATTGTTTGGGACAACAAAGTTGCTGCATTTGCACAGAACTATGCTAATCAACGCAAGGATTGTAAACCGATCCCCTCCAATAATGGTGGCCGTTATGGGGAGAATATTGCGGTGAGTACCGGCTACATGAGTGGCACGGAAGCAGTGAAGCTTTGGGTGGAGGAGGAGCCACACTATGATCACTATGATAACTCATGTGTTGGTGGTGAATGTCTTCATTATACCCAGGTGATATGGGAAAAATCACTACGTCTTGGATGTGGCAAATGAAATGTGATAATGGAGGCACATTTGTTACTTGCAATTATGATCCCCCTGGTAACATTGCTGGTCAATCACCGTACTAAGTGATTCAGATCAAGAATTCATAATATCAGGGAAAATGTATGAAATGAGTTCATGATAATCATATAGTTTTTAATGTTTTAAAATTTCAAAATAATGTTCATTTGAGTTCATCTTATATATAATTTGCAAACTAATGAGGACACGTAATCAGAAGTTTAATGAGAAAGACTTATCTTAGAAATTGTGCATTCACCGTAAAACTTTAAAATTGACTTTTATTTTATTAAACTCGTCAATTATTTCTACTTTTGTCTTCTTAACAAGTTGTTAGCACAAACCTTTTATAAATTATAAATGAATTTTCTCTCTCTAACTCTCTTTCAAGATATATTGGATAAAATAATATATCAATGTTCATGAGTGTCAGCAATATAGTACTCTTTCCTTAATACTATAAGGGTTTTTCTATCATGTTCAAATTTACACATGTTAAAAAGTTTTAAATAGTAACTTTGCATTGGAACTTATATATTTTGTATTAAATACATAACTTTTTAATAAATAATTATTTATTTTCAATAAAAATTTACTATTTTTAGTAATTTTAACATATGCAATGTTGCACATGTTAGACAAACCCATACTATAAAATAAGCAAAATTATATAAAAAGTCAAATTTATTTGGTCAAAATTTTGACCAAACATATTGGACTTTTTGAATTTTTTGGTCAAAGATAGACCGTCATATGCTATGTATGACTTATTGGAATCAGAGTTCACATAAAATGAGGTTTTCTTAGTGCATTGAACCATGCCATACCTCTTCTAACTTTGATTCATGTTCAGTACTTCTGTGTGGAACATGAATGAATTCACTGAAGCTGCTGCTGCTACTCCACTCATGAAGAGTAGCACTTCATTGTCACCAGTTTTGTCATTTGTGATTGACTCTAGCTAATGTACCAAAGAAGCTATCATTTAAATAGTGTAGGAAACACCATTTGAACCAGATTGAAACATAGTACTTCATAGAACAATCACTTGAGGCAACTCTGTAGAATTAAGAGCACAATCAAAACAATTTTTAGCATATCAGATATGCCCCCTCTACATAATATTGTACCATAAAGCTTGTCGGCCTTGTCTCCTACATCGGTTTGGTAAAACCCGCGGTGATCCACAACGTTTGAAGCAAGAGAATCCAATAATATTCTTATATTGTTCTGGATTTTGTTTTCATGATCAACTAATCCGCAGTAGGAATAAATGTGTTCCTTAGTATCAAAACAAGCCATTTGAAAAGACCAAAACAAAGAAGTTGATAACACATAGCATAACAAAATATAATGTCTGCATAGTTCTTAGTCTCTTAGGTAGAGCTTGTGGAAGATTAGAACCAATGAGTGTATATTCTACAAAAGTTGAACTTTTTTTTTCTTTGGTAGATAGACGAAATGGCAAAGCCATTATAAACTCACACACATAAGTGGAGGTATCGGGGTTCGAATTCCGGTCATGGCATCCGGCCTAAAAATTTCGGCATTTTTGCCAGTTGAGCTAGGACTTCTGGATTACAAAAGTTGAACTTTAATACCAAGTTAAACGGCACACTATTAATTACAAACAAGGCTACCAAATCAAGAAATTACAAAGTAATAAATTATAATATAGACCATGAAAAATGAAAATTTACATGTACACAAATACATCTCCATTCCTGAAACTTCTGTCAAAAACCAAATCCCATTGACAGTAAAAAAAAAAAATATTAACTTATTGTTCAAGGCATCCTATCAGAAACCATAAATAGAAGTAATAATTATTAGATAACTATCAACAAGGCTACCGAGAGCGCAACTGTCACCAAGCTTCTGCAAGAAGAAGGCTTCCAAGCAACTGTACACAAAGCAAATCTTATATTAGACTGTCTTCCTTATTACATATATCACAACGAAACTAAGTCTAGCAATATTACTATATCTTAGCTACCCTTCAACAAGAATCTATAGATAGACGGAAAAAAAATGATCATTCAATAATATTTCAAACAATAGCTTGTCATACAAGTTAACATTTTATCTCTTAAACCTCCGTCTTTAAGTTCTCTATACATACTCCTCTCGACTTAAATAAATGCAAAAAGTCCTTGTATCTGGTTCACCATGTAACTTGTCTAAATGTGGACAAGATACATGTATTTTTGGTTTATATTCAAGTAGAGAGGAGTACATATTTTAGTTGAGGATAGACAATATTGTGTCGTAATGAATATCAAATCGGTAGGATAGGCGATTATAATTGATAAATAGCATATTTTGAAAAGAACTAATCAAAAGTCAAAGGACTCACCACTTTGAAGAGTGGATACATTAGCATAAAATTGATAGTCATTATACCACATGAAACAATTGGGTCCATAAATTTTCCATCTTCTTTTATTTCCAATTGTAGCTCTGAAATTAAACAGTTGATCATCCAGGCACCTTCTGCAGTCCTGTCTACTGATATCTCTTGTGCACTGAGCCATTCCATACCTCTTCTCACTTTGATTGAAGTTCAGTACTTCTGTGTGGAACATTAATGATTTCTCTGAAGCTGTAGCTGCTACTCCACTCATGAAAGGTAACCCTTGTGAAACCAACGAAGGGTCGTCAATATCAGTGACATTTGTGAATGCATTTGTTATTCCATGCATGTCTCCGAAGAAATTCTCGTCCGAATAGCGTAGGAAACACCAACTAAACCAAACTGTAACATCTCTATTCGTAGGACAATCATTTGAAGCCACTCTTGTAGAGTTCAGAGCACAAACAGAACAATTGTTAGAAGATATGTCTCCTCTGCATAGTATTGAACCATAAACCCTGCTGGAGTTTTCTCCTGCAATGGTTTGGTAAAATCCATGGTGATCAACCACGTTTGAAGCAAGAGAATCCAATAAGGTTTGGAATATGTGTTCATTGACTGTATTATCAGCTTTATTACATATCGAACCTATTTCTCTATTAGTGTCATCAGCAAAACCAAAGGGCAGAACAAAGAAGCTGATAACACATAGTACAACTAAATAAAATGTCTTCATAGTCTTTTTGGTATAGCAGAAAAGAAGAGGAAGATCAAAAGCAATGAGTGTGTCACCTACGTTGCAAATTTCGAATATTTATCAGTTGGTCAAATAATGACATTTCTTTTTAATTAGCACTATTATATTTTATGTGAAAAGTCAACTCTTTGGTGACAACCATACAATATGCATAATAATTTATATATATGACTATCTCTCAGATTATTTAGTATAAATAAGAGAAATTTTCCAATTTATCGTGTTAAATAAATTTGGATCTCACTTCAAAAAGCTAGTTCAAATGATAAGGTTCTTCAAGACCATTTCACATTGCCAACCTTTAGAGAATGTGCAATGTGTATATGAGTTGAAATCTTCTCCATTTCCTAAAATAAATGGCAATGTCCATTTAACATTTTGCTGAATGTGCTTGTAAAATGGACATCCTTGTCCTTTGAGTTAACTTTTGAAAGTGGGATGAAACCTCTTAACCTATTTAAGATTTTGTTGAATGTTGAGTTTATCTCTAACTTCTAGGAATTGATTATTATTATAACTAAAATTAGGGAAGGCTCAAATGACCAAAGTTCTGGCTTACTTCTTGAATAATCTATGTAAAATTATGTGGAGTGGATAACTTCTTAAATTTAGCATTAATAAAGCGCCAAATGATCGATGAACGAATCAATAGTCAAAAAACTGAAAAATAACAATGCTATTATATTTGAAATAAAATGTTTTGCTTACATGATATATTTTGTGTGGGAAAAGAAGCTAGTCATTCAACTTAAGAAAGGCAGAAATATTTGACCAAAAAAGAAATGGAAGAAATATTATAAAAACAAAAAAAAAATGACTTGGAATTTTAACAAACGCGCGTAACCATTAAGATATGGCAAAAGGAGTCGGGAGGTATTGTTCACTATGGGTTTGTGTGTAAACCCTCTCGTTTTTGTCATTTGTTAAAAGACATCTTGTTGAATTTGAAGAGTATAATTGTTGTTTATAAACTGTCATTGACCTTAAATCTCAAGCAATACTGATAACCTTTTGGTTTACGGACACATTTTTATTTTTAACCCAATTTGGTCGCAATGACATGTCTTACCTAATACATAATTCTTTATATTATTAAATTTATGGAAATAACGTAAGAAAAGTTACCACTCATATGTAAAGTTGACAATCACTAAGGTTAATAATGTTTATCTTGTTGGTTACGTTGTAATTCATACATTATTAGGGGAAATGAGGCCATGGAAAACTGGAATTGAAGTTCTGAGATTTTAATTTGGGGAACAATGGAGTTTAGGGTTTTCAATTTAGGTGAAAAATGAGTGATTCGAAGAGAAAGACAAAGTTATACACGCTGGTAGGGCGAAACGCTGAGTTTTGGGTCTATTTCGCAAGTTAGTGGTCGCATCATCATGCTTTAATAACGTGGCAACGTTTCAGAAACTAATTAAAACTTGCCAAACTTTTAGCTTGGTAAAAACGAAAAACTTAAAAGACCTTTGGATATATCTGGCCTTTAAAATATTTTGAGAAACATTGTGTTTCAAGCCTCTAACACGTATAAACAGGAACCAATGGCCTTTCACGTCAGTAAAGAATTAACAAACATATTAACAAAAGAATCTTACATTTTTTTCAATTATCTCAAATTTTTTTATGTAATGCATTTCCATATTTTTACTCTTTCTTCAGTCATGTGTAACATTCTATTTACTTATATGATAATTTGAAAACAGCTGCAAATTTTACTCTTTATGCTACAGAGGAATTTTCTCCATTTTTACTTCAAAGATACATGTAACATTCCCATGTTAATTACAAAGCCACCAAATCAAGAAATTACAAAGTAATAAGTTATAAAATAGACAATGACAATTTGCAGTTGCAAATATACATCTCCATTCCTAAAACCAAATCTCATTGACAAAGTAAAAATAAATAAATAATTGAAACTAGAATTAGAAAACTATCAACAAGGCTGCCGAGACCGCAACCGCTCCTAAGCTTCTCCAAGAAGAAGGCCTCCATGCAGCTGTACCACAGAGCAAAACTTATATTAGCTTGACTTCCTTATTAGACATCACAAGGAAAAAAAGTTAAAATGATTTCCAGTAATTTCAAGTCTTTTAATAATAGCTTCTCATGTAAGTTAACATCTTAACTTTAAGCTTCTGCATTTAACTCCTATATAAATACACATTATCCAATAAAGATATTCTTATAAGTTAAATAGATACTCCTCTCTACTTAAATAAAAGCAAAACGTACAAGTATCTTGTTCCGCAAGTAATTAACCTGTCTATATGTGATCCAGATAAATGTATTTTTTGCTTATATTTAAGTTGAGAGTAGTGCATATTTCAGTTGAGGATAGACAACATGTGTCCTTGTGAATCTTAAATTGGTAGGATAAACAATTATAATAGAGGAATAGCTTATATTTAAAAAGAACTAACCAAAAGTCAAAGGACTCACCACTTGGAAGAAAGGATACATTAGCATAAAACTGATAGTCATCATACCACATGAAACAATTGGATCCATAAATTTCCCATCTTCTATTATTTCTAATTGTTCTGATGTCAATCAGCTGAGAATCCAGACACCTTTTGCAGTCCTTTCTACTGATATCTCTTGTGCACTGAGCCATTCCATACCTCTTCTCACTTTGATTGAAGTTTAGTACTTCTGTGTGGAACATTAATGATTTCTCTGAAGCTGTAGCTGCTACTCCACTCATGAAAGGTAACCCTTGTGAAACCACAGAAGGATCATCAATATCATCAAAGTCATATGTAAATGTTCTTTCCTGCATGTCTCCAAAGAAGCTCTCGTTTGAATAGCGTAGGAAACACCATCTAAACAAAACTATAACATCTCTACACTTAGGAAAAACATTTGAAGCAACTCTTGTGGAGTTTAGGACACAATCAGAACAATTGTTAGCAGATATGTCTCCTCTACATAATATTGAACCATAAATCCTGCTGGAGTTTTCTCCTGCATTGGTTTGGTAAAATCCATGGTGATCAACCACGTTTGAAGCAAGAGAATTCAATAAGGTTTGCAATATGTTTTCATTGACGGTAGTATTTTCTTCATTCTTACATGTGGAACCTATTTCTCTATTAGTATCATCTGCAAGGCCAAAAAAGCCATTTGGAAAGACCAGAACAAAGAAGCTGATAACACATAGCATAACAAAATAAAATGTCTTCATAGTCTCTTTGGTATAGCAGAAGAGAAGATGAAGATAAAAAGCAATGAATGTGTCACCTACGTTACAAATTTTGAACTTTTATTATCACTTGGTCAAATAATGACTTCTTTTTTTTAATTAGCACTATTTTATTTTAGGGTTTTGCTAGAAGTCACCCATGAAAGTGTCTTTTAGCAATCCACACCTCAAGGTGTAATTTCCACTTTTTAGTTATAACTTTGCTAAAAGACACCTTCATAAAAATTAGTTGGTGTCTTTTAACAAATGTTCATAGAATAACTTGCTAAAAGACACCTTCATAAAAGGTGTCTTCTAGCAAAACCCTTTATTTTATGTGCAAGTGTGCAAAATCAACTCTTGGGTGACGACCATACAATATGTATAACAATTTATACATATGACTATCTTTCAGATTGTTTAGTATAAGTAAGAGAAAATTTCCTCAAAAAAAGTAAGAAATTTTTCAATCTTTCGTGTTAAATGAAATTGAATCTCACTCCGAAAAGTTAGTTCAAATGATAAGGATCTCTACGGCCATTTAACATTGATTTTGCGCATGTCGTGAGAAATAGACTAGGCCAAGGTTGTGTTGGAGAGTAAATATTTAAGTTGTAATTGTATTTGACGTCGCCAACGTTTTGAGAATGTGTGATGTGTATATGTGCTTTAAATTTGCCCATCTCATCATTTTATTTAACTTTTGAAAGTGAGATCTAATGTTTTTTGTTTAATGTTGAGTTTATCTCTAACTTCTAAGACTTGGTCATTATAATTAAGATTAGGGAAGCCTCAAAAGAGTCAGGAGAAAATGCTCCAACAATATTCTGGCTTACTTGTTGAACAATCTATGTAGAATATTGTTGAGTGGACAACTTCTTAAATTTTGCATTAATAAAGTACTAAATGATCGATGAACGAATCATTTTAATATGAAATAACGATGGTATTTTAGATCAAATCATTTTAATATGAAATAAAAAATCTTTTGCTTTGTACTCAAAAAAAAAAATTAATCATTCAACTTAAGAAAGAAATATTTGACCAAAAAAAATTGGCAGAAATATTATAGAAAAATAGATACAAAAAATTGACTTGGAATTGTAACAAACGTAACCATTAAGATAAACATTGGCAAAAGGATCTATCAAGAGGCATTGTCCATTTTAGGTTTTTGTGTAAGCCCTCACGGTTTGGTTGATGCTAGTTTGGTGCTAGCACCAATTGATTTGGGCTTCGTTTGGTGCTAGTTTGGTTGTGTGCTCATGTTTATTGATTGATCATCCCTTGATCTTGCTTTTGATTGGTTCTGGGTTGCTTTCGTTATTTTCGAAACACGTTAGGGTCTGTTATTGTGTTTGTGGCGCTCAGCACTGTTGATTGACCATCCGTCGATTTTGATATCGATTGGCAATGGGTTGCCTTAGTGTTGATTTGGCTTGAAATGATTGTGTGGATGCTTAGCGTCGCAGCGCATTGGGTTGTAGGCGTTGGGTTTTGTATCTGTGTTAGCGGTGGAATCTCTCACCTTCATGAAGATCTCGATTCAGGTTCTAAACTTTCACATACATACCTTTCTTATTTTGCAATTTGGTTTCGAGCTCGTACGAAGGCTCGCTGGATTGTACATTGGTGCGTGGATTTTTACTCCGAATTGTGATTTGTGGTTACTATACTATACCCTTTAGGGTTGTTTGTTAAGTTGTTTGTTTTTCATTTTAAGCATATGGTCTGGTTGTATTTTGTTTATATTGGGTAAGGCTTTTATGTCACCGCCAGTCTTTGCACTATGTTCTTTTCAATTTATTGTCGCGGATTCATCTGAACTTCATTTGTTTTAAATAAATAAAAAATAAGCCCTCAAGGTTTTGTCATTTGTTAAAAAAGTGTCTCGTTAGATTGAGGAGTATTGTTGTTGTTTATAAACTATCATTGACATTCATTCTCAAACAATATGAAATATTTTTTGATGTACAAAAACATTTTTTATTTTTAACCCAACTAGGTCGCATTGAGATGTCTTCCCTAATACAAAATTCTTTATTTTGTTAATTTTATGGAAATAATGTAAGAAAAGGGATCATGTAAAGTTGGCAATCACTATAACTACAATAGCTAATTCGATTTGAATAAACTTGTTTATCATGTAAGTGTTTATGTATCAGTTGTTTCATAAATATACAGGTAACATAAAGATACATGTAATATCGCAATATTAATTTCAAAGCTCTGCCAAATCAAGAAATTACAAAGTAATAATAAATTATATTATAAAATAGACCATGAAAATTTACAAGAGCACATGTACATCTCCAAACATCTGTCAAAAAACCAAATCCCATTGACAAAGTAAACAAATAAATAATCAAATTAAACATATTCACGGCATTCTATCAGAAATTATAAAGTAAAAGCTAGAATTAGAAAACTATCAACAAGGCTGCAGAGACCGCAACAACGATGCCACTTATTAAGCTTCTGCAAGAAGTCCTCCAAGAAGCTGTACCACAAAGAAAGGCTTATATTAGATTGTCTTCCTTATAAGATATCACAAGGAAACTAAGTCTAGCCATATGATTAATAACTCTCAAAGCTAATTTTTAACAAGCATCTAAAGATTATGAAAAAGTTAAAATGATTTTCCAATAGTTTCAAGTCTTTTAAACAATAGCTTGTCATATAAGTTAACATCTAAACTTTTAAACTTCTGCGTTTTACTTTTCTATAAATACCTATAATGCTATAAAAACTTTCTTCGAAGTCAAACACATAATACTCCAAACCTAAGTATAAGCAAAACGTACATGTATTTGGTCCAAACGTGTGGATCATATACATTTACTATTTGATTATAATTAAGTTGAGAGGAGTACATATTTCAGTTGACGATAGACAACATTGTGTCCTAGTGAGTCTCAAATTGGTAGGATGGACAATTATAATTGAGAAATAGCTTAAATTGAAAAGGAACTAACCAAAAGTCAAAGGACTCACTACTTAGAAGAGTGGAGACATTAGAATAAAACTGATAGTCATCATACCACATGAAACAATTGGATCCATAAATTTCCCATCTTCTATTATTTCTAATTGTTCTGTAATTAATCAGTTGAGAATCCAGACACCTTTTGCAGTCCTTTCTACTGATATCTCTTGTGCACTGAGCCATTCCATATCTCTTCTCACTGTGATTAAAGTTCAGTACTTCTGTGTGGAACATTAATGATTTCTCTGATGCTGCAGCTGCTACTCCACTCATGAAAGGTAACCCTTGTGAAACCACCGAAGGATCATCAATATCGACAGTGTCATTTCTGAATGCATATGTTATTCCCTGCATGTCTCCGAAGAAGCTCTTGTTTGAATAGCGTAGGAAACACCATCTAAACAAAACTGTAACATCTCTACACTTAGGAAAAACATTTGAAGCAACTCTTGTGGAGTTTAGGGCACAAAAAGAACAATTGTTAGCAGATATGTCTCCTCTACATAATATTGAACCATAAATCCTGCTGGAGTTTTCTCCTGCAATGGTTTGGTAAAATCCATGGTGATCAACCACGTTTGAAGCAAGAGAATTCAATAAAGTTTGCAATATGTCTTCATTGACAGTAGTATTATCAGCTTCCCTACATGAGGAACCTATTGCTATATTAGTATCATCTGCAAGGCCAAAAAAGCCATTTGGAAAGACCAGAACAAAGAAGCTGATAACACATAGCATAACAAAATAAAATGATATCATATAGTCTCTTTGGTATAGCAGAAGATGAAGATCAAAAGCAATGAATGTGTCACCTACGTTACAAGTTTTGAGCTTTTATTATCAGTTAGTCAAATAATTACTTTTTTTTTTAATTAGCACTATTTTATTTTATGTGAAAGTGTGCAAAATCAACTCTTGGGTGACGACCATACAGTATGTACAATAATTTATATATATGACTATCTTTCAGATTGTTTAGTATAAGAGAAATTTTCCTCCCAAAAAAAAGTAAGAAATTTTTTCAATATATCATGTTAAATGAACTTCAATCTCACTCTGAAAAGGTAGTTCAAATGATAAGGATCTCTAAGGTCATATAACATTGATTTTGCGCATGGCGTGAGAAATAAATAGACTAGGCCCAGGTTGCGTTGGAGAGTAGATATTTAAGTTGTAATTGTATTTGACATCGCCAACGTTTTGAGAATGTGTGATGTGTATATGTGCTTTAAATGTGGCCAATTGGCCATCTCATCATTTTATTTAACTTTTGAAAGTAAGATCTACTGTTTAAGTCCATTTAACACTTTGTTTAATGTTGAGTTTATCTCTAACTTCTAGGACTTGGTTATTATAATTAAGATTAGGAAAGCCTCAAATGAGTCAGGAGAAAATGCTCCAACAATATTCTGGCTTACTTGTTCAACAATTTATGTAGAATTTTGTTGAGTGGAAAACAACTTAAATTTTGCATTAGTAAAGTACTAAATGATCAATGAACGAATCAATAGTCAAAACAGCTTAAAATAACGATGGTATTTTAGATCAAATCATTTTTATATGAAATTAAATCTTTTGCTTTGTATAAAAAAAAAAAATTAAGCATTCAACTTAGGATCAGGGCAGAAATATTTGACCAAAAAGAATGCCAGAAATATTATAGAAAAATAGATATGAAAAATTGACTTTGGAATTATAACAAACGTAACCATTAAGATAAACATTGGCAAAAGGATCTCTCAAGAGGCATTGTCCATTTTAGCTTTTTGTGTAAGCCCTCACGGTTTGGATGATGCTAGTTTGGTGCTAGCACTGATCGATTTGGGCTTCGATTGGTGCTAGTTTGTGTACTCGTGGTACTCAGATTTGTTGATTGATCATCCCTTGACCTGGCTTTTGATTGGTTTTGGGTTGCTTTCATTATTTTCAAAACATGTTAGGGTCTATTGTTGTGTTTGTGGTGCTCAGCCATGTTGATTGACCATCCGTCGATCTGGATATCGATTGGCTCTGGGTTGTTTTAGTGTTGATTTGGCTGGAAATGGTTGTGTGGATGCTTAGCGTCGCAGCGCATTGGGTTGTAGGCATTGGGTTTTGTATCTGTGTTGGCGGTGGAATCTCACCTTCGTGAAGATCTCGATTCAAGTTATAAACTTTCACATACCTTTCTTATTTTGCAATTTGCCTTCGAGCTCGTACATAGGCCCGTTGGATTGTACATTGGTGCGTGGGTTTTTACTCCGAATTGTGATTTGTGGTTACTATACTATACCCTTTTGGGTTGTTTGTTTTTCATTTTAACCATCTGGTATGGTTGTATTTTGTTTCCACTGGGTAAGGCTTTTATGTCACCCCAATCTTTGTACTATGTTATTTTCAATCTACATAAGGTATTGCAGATTCATCTGCACTCCATTTGTTTTAAAAAAAACAAGCCCTCAAGGTTTCGTCATTTGTTAAAAATTGCTTTGTTGGATTGAGGAGTATGTTACTTGACCTTCATTCTCAAACAATGTGAATCTTTTTTATGTAAGTAAACATTTCTTATTTTTAACCCAACTAGGTCGCATTGAGATGTCTTCCCTAACACACACAATTCTTTATATTGTTAATTTTATGGAAATAAATGTAAGAAAAGTGACCCACTCATGCAAAGTCGGAAATCACTAACTACAATAGCTATAATTCGATTTGGATAAACTTGTTTACCATGTAAGTGTTTATGTATAAGTTGTTTATAAAGATACATGTAATATCCCAATATTAATTACAAAGCTCTACCAAATCAAGAAATTACAAAGTAATAATAAATTATATTATAAAATAAAATAGACCATGAAAATTTACGAGAGCACATGTACATCTCCAAACATCTGTCAAAAAACCAAATCCCATTGACAAAGTGAAAACAAAATAATCAAATTAAACATATCCATGGCATTCTATCAGAAATTATAAAGTAAAAGCTAGAATTAGAAAACTATCAACAAGGCTGCTGAGACCGCAACAGTTATGCTACTTACTAAGCTTCTGCATAAAGAAGTCCTCCAAGCAGCTGTACCACAAAGAAAAAGCTTATATTGGATTGTCTTCCTCATAAGATATCATAAGGAAACTAAGTCTAGCCATATGATTAATAAATCTCAAAACTAATTTTCAACAAGCATCTACAATTAGAAAAGTTATAAAGTTTTTCCAATAATATTCAAGTCTTTTGAACAATAGCTTGTCATATAAGTTAACATCTTAACTTTTAAACCTCCGCGTTTAACTTTTCTATAAATATACCTATACTATGAAGACTTTCTTCTAAGTCAAACACATAATACTCCGAACTTAAATATATGCAAAACGTACATGTATTTGGTCCAAACGTGTGGAACAGATACATTTACTATTTGCTTATAATTAAGTCGAGAGGAGTACATATTTCAGTTGACGATAGACAACATTGTGTCCTAGTGAGTCTCAAATTGGTAGGATAGACAATTATAATTGAGAAATAGCTTATATTGAAAAAGAACTAAACAAAAGTCAAAGGACTCACCACTTAGAAGAGTGGAGACATTAGAATAAAATTGATAGTCATCATACCACATGAAACAATTTAATCCATGAACTTCCCATCTCCTTTTATTTCCTATAAAAGTTTCAAAATTGACCAGTTGGTCATCCAAACACCTTCTGCAGTCCTTTCTACTGATATCTCTTGTGCACTGAGCCATACCATACCTCTTCTCACTTTGATTGAAGTTCCGTACTTCTGTGTGGAACATGAATGATTTCTCTGAAGCTGCAGCTGCTACTCCACTCATGAAGGATAACCCTTGTGAAACCAATGAAGGGTCGTCAATATCAGTTTCATTTGTGATTGCCGTTGCTGTTCCTTGCATGTCTTCAAAGAAGCTCTCGTTTGAATAGCGTAGGAAACACCATCTAAACCAAATAGTAACATCTCTACTCTTAGAACAATCATTTGAGGGTACTCTGGTAGAGTTAAGGACACAATTAGAACAATTGTTGGCAGATATGTCTCCTCTACATAATATTGTACCATAAAGCCTGTTCGGCTTTTTTCCTACAATGGTTTGGTAAAATCCATGGCTATCAACGACGTTTGAAGCAAGAGAATCCAATAAGGTTTTCAAATTGGTTTGAAATGTATCTTCATTGACAGGATTGTTATCAGCTTTATCACATAGGGAACCTGTTTCTCTATTAGTATCATCAGCAAGGCAGAAAAAGCCATTTGGAAAGACCAAGACAAAGAAGCTGATAACACATAGCATAACAAAATAAAATGTCTTCATAATCTCTTTGGTAGCAAAAGAGAAGAGGAAAATCAAAAGCAATGAGTCTGTCACCTACCTTACAAATCTTGAACGTTTATCAGTTGGTCAAATAATGACATTACTTATAATTAGTACTGCTATATTTTATGTGCAAAGTCAATTGGGTGATGACCAAATGATATGTACAATAATTATTGTTTATGAGTATCTTTCATATTGTTTAGATAAGTCAGAGAAATTTTTCAATCTACCGTGTTAAAAAGACTTGGATCTCACTCCGAATAGTAAGTTTAAAAAATGTGAATCTCCATGCCCATTTAACATCGATTTGGCAGGCAAGCCGTGAGAAATGTACCTAGGCCATGTTGCGTGTGAGTGTGGATATTAAAGTTGTTTGTGTATTTCACATTGCCAATGTTTCGAGAACGTGCAAGGTAAATATGTGCTTGAAAAATGGGCGTCGGGCTAATTTTTTAATCATCTTTTGAGCTAACTTTTGAGAGTGTCCAACTGAGATCTAACTTCGAAGTCCATTTAACACTTTGTTTAATGTTGAATTTATCTCTAACTTCCATGATTTTATTATTTTAATTCAGATTAGGGAAGCATCAAATGAGTCAGAAGAAGATATATGTTGCACCAATATCTCTGGCTTACTTCTTGAACAATCTATGTAGAAATTTGTGGCGTGAAGCAATAATTAAAACAAACTGAAAACAACAATATTTGCAGATTAAATATATAGATCAAGTCATTTTTTTACATTTTTATATTACAAATAAAATCTTATGCATACATGATCTCTGCGTGGGAAAATAAATTAATCATTCATCCTAGATAATGCATAAATATTCTAATAAAATAAAAATTTGACTTGGAATTGTGACTAACGTTACCATTAAGATAAACATTGCCAAAAGGAGCTCTCCACTTGGCTTAGAAATGATGTTTGTATATGGATTATACACAATAAAATTAAAAAGTAGTATTCTATTGACCTTTTGATGACGAATTAAAATAAAATTAAAAGTCTTGACCAAAAATTAAATTAAATTAAAAGTAGTATTCTTTTTGAAAGATTAAAAATAGTATTCTATTGACCTTTTGATGGCGAATAACAAATGAATTTCCATGAGTTTTTTTTTTTTTTTTTTATATTTTATTTTTGTTTTG
>Ga0228710_1007154_pt1 | contig 16608 bp, 7 predicted proteins | sample MedpolnodulmetaG_FD_177995 | JGI IMG/M metagenome (GOLD analysis project Ga0228710, IMG submission 177995) | Root nodule microbial communities from Medicago polymorpha collected in Santa Monica, California, United States - pink nodules | ecosystem: Host-associated > Plants > Roots > Nodule... | reverse complement strand
CTTCTCAATGCTCAAGGACAACTCCAAGAGACTTCCTTTGCTCAATCACAACTGAAAGAGACTTCTATGCTCAATCACAAAAGAAAGAGACTTTTATGCTCAATCACAAAAGAAAGAGACTTCTCTAGAAAATTACAAAGAATTGAAAAGGGTTTTGAATACTTGATATACAATCAGAGGTATTCACAAAACAATGCAAACAGAACAGACTCTGTTTTTCTAGACACTTAAGAATTCTAAGATATGAACTTTTGTAAGAATTCTCTAAGTTGTTGATGTGAAACTTTGCAGCGTTTTGGCTCAGAGAGAATGCGTTAGTCTTATTGTTTTTGTTCTATATATCTCTATTTTTCTTCAAGTCTTCATCCCTATTTATAGAGGATTTGAGAGACGTTGAGAACTAGCCAGTACATCAACTTGTCTTGACTGAAGCTTTGATTCTTCACCATTGATCTTTTGCCTGATTTGATAATTGTCCTATGAAGAACCAATTTCAAATCCATTCCAATAGAGAAGGAACAATGTCTGCAAACATTACTGTTATCCTTGTCTTGATGTGTAGACACGATGCAGAGATGGTGGTTGCAGTGGCAGGCGCAGACTTAGTGGTTGTACACTTCGTACACTGTACTTTGTCAACATTCTTAAGCTTCTGGTGAATTAGCTTCTGATGAGATGCTTCTGATGTTCTTGCTTCTGATGACCTTGCTTCTGATGTTATCATCTTCAGGAGCGCTTTTCTTCAGGAGCATTTTCTTCAGACGTATTTTCTTCAGATGCTTTAAGCTTCAATATAAATTTCTTTGCTCTTTGACTTGTTCAAACCGAACCTCTATGAATAAGACTTTGATTATGGTCCTGTACACTTGAACAAATGTTTAGCATATCCAATTGGCAATTTTTAATACCTTGTTATCATCAAAACTTAGAAAGGTGATTTTGCGAAACACCCTTTGTTCCAACAACTTGGACTTATTTAACACATTAATCCATGTTCTCAATATAAGCGTTTTTTTTTAGTTGTGTTATTTGAACAACTATTTGATTGACAACTTTTGAGCCAACCATAATTTTACAAAGAAAAAGAGGTATCGACACAAAAACCAAAGCAATACAGAGAGAAAGTAAAAACATGATGTGAGTATGAGAGAGAAAGTTGTCACAAAATTTATCAAAAAGTAGTTGTACAAATATCATTTCTCTTTTTTTTAATGCGTTTTGATCATGAATTTTCAATATCAAATTGGTGTCTCATGCAGTCGGGTTGGAATTGAGTGACTTTATGGAGGGAAAATCATAATGACTTTCTCTCTATCTTTCTTCTATATTACTTTCTCATCTTAAGTATCATCTCTCATTCATCTATCTTTCTCATAAATTAAACACTCTAAAATACATTAAAATCGGCATATTCGTTAAAGTCACTCAATCTCTTTCTCATGTAGTCTTTTAACTTAATTTCAAATAAGAGTAAGTCATTTAACTTTTTTATCCCGATTTTTTTGAGTTAGATTATTTTACTACCTTGTAATATTTTTGGTACCTTTATTGTATATATACAAAAATATAAATGACAAAAATCCTAAATAGAAACAAAATTTCCAAGTTGAAATGATTTAACAGTCCCCGGCAGCGGCGCCAAAAACTTGATAGAGGATTGAAAAGTGTACCAAAAACTATCGAAGTAATAAAATAAGTTCGTATCCACGAGGACTGTGTTAATCTCAATTTAGTAATAAAGTAAATATTTAGGATGTATAAATTATTTTGTTTAGATTTGATTTGATTGCATAAAATTAAATAAAATAAAATAAAGATTCAGTTAGAAAATATAGATTTGGTTAGAAAATATGAAGAGAGATGAGATCAGGTCTTTCGAATTATCTATGTTCCCCTAATTGGTATACTGCACCTATTCTTATGAATGATTTTCTAGTTCCACAATAGTTAACAAAATAGTCATAATCAATCCCTTGAGTTAGGACCTTCTTCTCAAACTACAACCCCTAATTCCTTAGGTTGTCTAATAATCTTTGAAGGTTTAAGCACGTTAACCTAATATCACTAACAAACGATTATCCATTCCTAGACTAACCCTGTTTATCAGAACAATTCAATTAGGTCTAAGTCGAAAGCTAGGGTCAGTAGTCATTCGTTCTCCCTAAATCATGTTTATATTTGATCAGGATATAAAAAACATTAAGAACAATTGAATTGAATAAAAACTAGATTGTCATTCACAATAAATAGAGTTTCACAGCAACATGGTTCAATTAGGGTTACAAAGAATCATCTCATACCTAATCTCTAAGAGATTTAGCTACTCATAATTGAGTTTGCAAATAGCATAATCTATAATGGAATCAAAACATACATGAACTGATAGAAGGTTGAAGAAATCGCTCTCCTAGCCGTCTTTAGGTCTCAAAATCTCACTTTGCTCTCTCCAATTCGTAACCCTTGTTTTCACAATAGTCTTCAGCTTAAATAGGCAACAACTGCTCCTAAAATCGTGGCACGGTTTAAGTAAATCGTGACACGTTTCTGCTTGTGTAACAAACCACCTAAATTAGGGTTTCCATAATCGTGTCATGTTTTTGCCATCGTGACACGTTTTCACCAATGTCGAATGTCTGTTTCTTGAAAGCTCCAAATTGTGACACGTTTTTCAGTAATTGTGACACAATTCCCTTTTTTCAGTTTCTTCAGTTTTTCTTGCTGCTTAAGCTTGCTTGTGAACTCAAAAATATCATAAAAAGACTCTAAAAATGTGGAATGACGGACTGTCATCAATGGTCAATTTTTGACCAAAAATCACCCCTCTAACTCGTTTTTGTCTTTCCCTTTTATTGAAATAAGTAATTTTCACATTTTTTTCGTTTTTCTTTCGTGATTTCGTTGTTGTAGTGCGTCGTTGTTTTGTTCGTCGTCTTTGTGCGGTGTTGTTTGTCTTTCTTGTTTCGTTCGGGAATTTGTTCAGTTCAAATTTTCAGATCAGCTTGAATCCAGTGCAAATCTAATCAATGACTTTGGCGTCGTTAACGTTGCAGATCCGGAGACATGTGTATTCAAGAGACTTGAATATAGTCATATACCTAGGCTTTTGTACTTTTCTGTTTTATGTTATTAACATGGATGTTGTTAGTTTGATCGCATATTCATCTTTTTTATTTTTTGCGAATTTGCATTGTATCGTTGTACTTTATCAATTTGGATGAATATCATTTATTTTTAGTCAAAAAAATTATTTGCTAACTTTTCAGCTATTCTATGTAAATTCATTCGTTGTACCGAAACTTATTATTTATTCACTATTTTTACTGAACAAAACTTTTGTGGTTAACATGCTCGAATATAATTACTTTCAGCAAAGAAATCTATGAAAAATTCAAAAAATACAATAAAAATGAGTGGACTCAATAAGCAATTAGTCGCTGATCTTTCAGTAAAGCAGAAGAACCTATAAAATTGATGTTCCCACAATAAAGGTTGTTATGAAATACTACGAAATTATCAATATAACCTCATCGGTAGTTAAGTACCGATAAATTTTAACCGACGGTAATTAACTACCGATCCAATTTGAGGTTAATTAAACTTGTAATTTTATGGTGTTTCTTAGTATTGTGTGAAGTGGAAAAAGCATTTTTTAAGAACCTATTAGACTAATTTGTTCTTCCATGAAGCCAATAAGGTTTTTATTTTATAGGTTTGAGAAGACATATGTGCACCTTTTTTAAATTATTATATTTCATGTCCGGTTTTGTTTTTTAAATAACTAAAATAAAATATATAACCAAAACTTAGTGTTTCAAGCACAACGATAATAGGAGAACTAATTTTATGTCCTGTGTTAACACTCTTTCAAAAAAAAAAATCATGTTTTTATTTAAACACAGAGTGTTTGAGGAGAACTAAATTTATTTTTTACTTTTTTTTTTTTGTAAAGAGAATATTTTTTTTTGAATGAACTAAAAATGAGTATATGTCAAAATTTAATCCATTTTTACAAAGTCCATATCATACATGTCCTCGTGAGCTTAACTCAGTTGGTATGAACAATGCATAAAATAAGCAAGGTCCAGGGTTTGAATCCTGGCCACCACCAAAAAATAAATAAATTATATTCTTACCTTTTGTTACCGTTTTAAACAATAATAGTTTTACATTGGTTTGTTATCATTTTTTTAAAAAAGTTTGATTCTTTGGTTACAGAACGGTCTCTTAATTATTTTTTTTTATTTTGAAAGAAGAACGGTCTCTTGATATGATATGCTAAATTATAATCAAATATTAAAAAGTGTGTAGTAATTTTTTTTTTGCATAATGCTATAAGCCTATAACGAATAGAAACTTGGAATATCTAAACAATCAAGGTTTTCCTCTCTTTTTTTTCTCACCTCTTGAAGCACAAAAAGGGTTACACATAACTAATAACCAATTAAACCATGAAATCTCTTACCTTAATCCTCACATTTTCTATCATTGCTGTATTCTCATATGCAACACCATCATTCGTCACTCACCCTCAACCTCCAATGGCAATGAACCAATATTCTATGCTTAAACATACCCAACATCAAGTAAATAAATTTTATACTCTCGTATTTATTTTTATTTTGAAATATTAATCCAAACAACAGGGGAATACCCTTTTGTTAGAACATCAACACGGAAGAATTAAAAAAAAAATCCATAAATCATAATACAATGAACAGAACACGATCATTTCTTTACACAGTTCGACCAAATAAGCATACGTTTGTAATTATAAAACAGTTATAGTTTTGTATTATTACTTGAATGAATTAGAATGTACAATGTTACAACTCGTATATATAATAGTGCGGTCCAAATTTCAACAAGCATCATTCCACTTGTTCCTCTTAACTCAAATGTAACATTGATGCCGCTTTTTCGAGTCGGATTAACATAACAGATATATGTTACATGTATATGTCTCCAAGGTAAATAGGGTGCATTTGCTTTGGCAAAAACATTGTGTGTTACTCCGTTGTGCACTTTGTGGATGTGGGTGAAGCATGTGTTTCAATAGATCAATGATATACGATTTGATAATTTCGACTTCATGCTTGATTCAAAAACAACTACAAATACTTTCCATATGATCCTGGTTGATGTTACGGAGTTTGGTCGAGTCATAATTGCAGGAATTTTTCCCCCACTCAGTTTAAATTTAATATGACACAAATAAATGAGATCACTCATACTTTAACAGGGGTAGCCGCATTATCAACTAGATCCGCTACTTATTTTATATACCTCATTGTATTAACACTCTTATATTTAATGAAATGTTATAAGCATCTTTTACTATGAAAAAAATCAAATATTAAAAAGTGTATAGTTGGCATTTGACGTGTTGTTAAATATAGCCCCCTGCCCTTTATAATGCTATAACCGTATAACTAATAGAAACTTGAAATATCTAAACAATTCAGGTGCCCCAATTTTCTCTCCTCTTGAAGCACACAAAGGATTACAAGTAACTAATAACCAACTAAACCATGAAATCATTTACCTTAATTCTCACATTCTCCATCATTGCTGCATTCTCACATGCAACACCATCATTGGTCACGCGCCCTCAACCTCAAATGAACCAATATTATATGCTTAACCATGCCCAACAACAAGTAAAAAAAATTTATATTCTCATTTCTAATTTTACTTTGAAATATTACATGCTTAACCATACCCTTTTGTTACAATAAACACAGAAGAATTTAAAAAAAATCGATAAATCATAATACAATGAACACTATAACTTGTTTATGCAGTTCAACCAAATATGCATACGTCTGTAATTACAAAACAGCTGCTATATATATACATAATACTGCTGTCCAAATTACAACAAGTGTCACTCCATTCGTTACGCTCCCTCATCCTTTGCCTTTCTCATGTGCTTATGAGCCATACTCAACACTAAAGATTCAAAATTATTAAAAATCATTCAGAATATCCCTTTTCAGTAGTTTTTGTTATTTGTTTTCAACAACAACAAAAAAGCAATTTTCATGAATATCCCTTTTCTCCAAAAAATAGTCATTAGTGTACACATGAATGTGTATCTAATTATTCCATATTGTATCTTAAATAAAAGATTATATGCATTTGTATATACATGTTTCAGATTAATGAGACTGAACTAGTCCAAGGTAGCTGCACTTACAAGATCGACATAAAGACAAGTTGCAGATCTCCAACAAATTCAAATGATGCAGTCGATACTTGGTTTGGAGACGCTGATGGCAATCAGGTTCTTTTCTCTATTATCTCTTAAGAATATAACCATAGAAAAATGTTAACAAGTTGAGACACTAATTACGGAAATAGATATAGTAAAAATATCTTCACTTATAGTCAATTAGGGGTGTTTAAAACCGAACCAACCCAATAAAAAAACCGCAAATCAAACCAATTCAAACTGAAACCGCAAAAAACCGCACTTGGTTCGGACGACTTTTGCACTGAACCGCGCAGTTCAGTTTGCGGTTTGCATCTCAGCAACCGAACCAAACCGCAAGAATAATGAATATTACTTAAACATGTACTAGCCCAATTACATAGCTCAAGAATAATCTCTTTCGATTCGATTTTTTCATTGTTGCACCATCAGGTTCGATTCTAGTTCCTTTCCATCTCTTTCAATTCATTTTCAGTGATGAATTTGTTTCCTTTACTTCCAAATAATTTGTTTCATGCTTATGTTTCTTCTTAATTTTACCTATTTTGATATAAGTTTTACCTAATATTTTATCATATAAACAACAAAATAAAATGTCCTATGTTTATTTTCTAACAAGTTGGCAATATTAGAGTTAATGTAATATTTTTTTATCTCGCGACAAACCGCACAAACCAAACCAATCCAGGCCGCATTGGTTTGGTTTGGATGACTTTTTAAAAATCAACCGAACCAAACTAAACCGCATGCTTTTTTATCTCACGGTTTGGATGGCTTTTATGCTCAAAACCGAACTAAACTGCACCGCGAACACCCCTAAGTCAAACCCTTAAAAGTGTAAGTTTGTTTTTTTTTATACAAAATTTACTTCTTTTTTTTTTTTAACTAATGTTCTAGCACTAGTTAGCATGATTGTTAACCATGTAACTACTCTACACATAAGAGAAATATGAGTTTAGATCACTCTTATTTTTGTTGAATAAATAATTAGCTCCAGTTTAAAATTTATGATATTGATATTAATTTTTTATGGGTTAAATATGTTTTTGATTCATGTAAATATATCAAATTCCCGTTTTGATACCTCTAAAAAATTTCTTCGATTTTTAGTCGCTCTAACTTTTTTCATCATCACTTTTGATCCCTATTTTTAAATCAACTCATGTGTATACTTTATATTTTTTAATGAAAATTTTCAGGAATGATTATGCAATTATTAGGATCTCTCCCCAAAAACAATAGAAATTTTTAACAAAGTATGAATTATAAATGAATTTTTATGCGAAAAAAACATAAAAAAAAATCATAAATGCTACACATGAGTTGATTTAAAAGCATGAATAAAAAATGGTGATTGAAAACTTTTAGGGACTAATAGAAAGAGGATACATGATTTTATTAATGTTGCCCATTTTTAATATACCAAAATCACCTCAAACAAATTTATTAAATCCTTTAATTATGGTTATGTTGCTATTAATATGTCTTTATACCCTTAACAATTTAATTAGTTTTCAAAATTTAAATTTAAATCTACATCATAATTTAAGGAATGAAAAAACTAACAACAAATTTTAGTTAACATTTTTTCAAACCAATTTTTCTTGAGCAATATAGTTATTATAAAATTAAATAAACAAGTTAAATTAAAATTGATATAATACAAATTAAAAATGTAGATAGATGGACAGACAACGTGACCGTATTTCTGCTAGTACAGAAATAACAAAATTAAAAGGACAAATTAACTATTGATTTTTATTTTCAATTTTATCCAACAAAGTATCGTTTCAAGTTCCCATCCACAAAAAACAAAAACAAAAATTTTTCAGATGTACTTATTTAAATGGGTTTTGCTAACCATTGCCCAGTAAACCAAAAGTAGTATGTTTGTATTGATTTCAACATTTTGACTTTTAAAAAGTTAAATTTATCATTTTTTACCATTTTTCAATACTATATTTATATTTTTATTCCATTATCCAATGCCCGTATGCCCCACGGGCATTGGAACTATATGTGGAATTTGATATCCATGCATGTGTATATTATTGCAGATTCTACTAAGTCACTCCCCTCCTGTCAAGCAGTGTACGACGGAGACATTTGAAATAAATTCAGGTTGTATGCAGGGCAAAATCTGCAATCTGTTCTTTGTTAGGATTGGAACAGATGGTTGGATGCCAGAGTCTGCCACCGTATCCTACGGTGACTACCCTCCTGTCACATTCAACTTCAACTACTTCATTCCAGAGGGAACACCCTCTGGCTTCTATTATTGCTAATAGTATATTTTATATATAGAAGTAGCGTAATATGTCGCAAATAAGGTTGCTTCTAATAAGTCGATTCAAGTAGTTTATAATTTATCAATTTTTTTCTCTTAATTTTCTCATTGTTATCTTAATTGAAAAAAAAAATTATATGCTTATTAAACATATATTTTTTATGTCATTTCACATCTATAAGCAAGTACAATATGCTAACTTTTTCAAATGCTATAAATTCAATCGGTTAATTTATAAGTTATTAGCTAACTTTCCCTAAAAATAAAAGTTATTAGCTAACTTACTAATAATATCATTCTCTCTCTCTTTTTCTTCATCTTCTCTCTTTTGTGAGTCATCATCAAATCCCTAGTTTATTCTCCATCATCTACCAAAGAGGAGTGATTTATGGTCAATTTTGACCCAAAGTCACCCCTCTAACTCGTTTTTCTATTGAAATAAGTGATTTTCACATTTATTTCGTTTTTTATTTCGTGATTTTGTCGTTTGACGTTGTTTTGATCATCATCTTTGTGCGGTGTTGTTTGTCTTTCTTATTTCGTTTGGGTATTTGTTCGGTTCAGATTGTCAGATCAACTTAAATCCAATGTAGATCCAATCAATGACTTTGGCGTCGTCAATATTGCAGATACGGAGACATGTGTATGCCGGAGACTTGAATATAGTCATATACTTAGGCATTGTATCGTTGTACTCTATCAATTTCAATGAATAAATATAATTTATTTTTAGTCAAAAAAAAATTATTAGCTAACTTATCAACTATTCTATGTAAATTCATTTGTTGTACCAAAACTTATTATCTATTCACTATTTTTAATAAACAAAACTTTTGTGGTTAACATGCTCGAATATAATCACATTCAGCAAAGAAATCTATGAAAAATCCAACAAAAAAAAAAAAACCAATAAAAATGAGTGGAGTGAATAAGCAATTAGTCGGTGATCTTTTAGTAAAGCAGAAGAACCTAGAAAATTGATGTTCTCACATAAAGGTTGTTATGAAATACCACGAAATTATTAATATAACTTCATCGACAGTTAACTGCCAATAAATTTTAACCGACGGTAGTTAACTACTGATCGAATTTGTGGTTAAACTTGTAATTTTATGGTGTTTCTTGGTATTGTGTGAATTAGAAAAAGCATTTTTCAAGAACCTATTAGACTAATTTGTTCTTCCATGAAGCCAGTAAGGTTTTTATTTTATAGGTTTCGGAAGACATGCATGCACCTTTTTTAAATTTATTATTTTAAATATTTGGTTTTTTTTTAAGAAGTTAAAAATAAATATATAACCAAAATTTAGTGCTTCAAGCACAACGAATTTTAGAGGAGAACTAATTTTCCTGTCATGTGTTAACACTCTTTAAAAAAAAATATCATGTGTTTTTTAAATAAAAAAAGCTAAAATGGAATATAATCAAAACTTAGTCTCTCAAACACAAAGAGTGTCAGAAGAACTAAATTTATTTTTCACTAAAAAAAGAGTGTATGTCAATATTTAATCCATTTTTTGTTTAAAAAAAATATTTAATCCATTTTTAAAAAGTCCATATCAGATACATTCTTTCATATTCTTAACTTTTTAAAAAAAAATTATAACAAACCAATGTATAAAACTATTATCTTTTTAAAACGGCAACAAAAGGTCTGCTTTTGTGGTTACAGAACGGTCTCTTAATTTTATTTTATTTTTAAGAAGAACGGTCTCTTGATATGCCAAATATTGCTAAATTATAATCGAATATTAAAAAGTGTATAGTAAAATAAAATTGCATAATGCTATAAGCCTATAACGAATAGAAACTTGGAATATCTAAACAATCAAGGTTTTCCTCTCTTTTTTTTCTCACCTCTTGAAGCACAAAAAGGGTTACACATAACTAATAACCAACTAAACCATGAAATCTCTTACCTTAATCCTCACATTCTCTATCATTGCTGCATTCTCATATGCAACACCATCATTCGTCACTCACCCTCAACCTCCAATGGCAATGAACCAATATTCTGTGCTTAAACATACCCAACATCAAGTAAATAAATATTTTATATTCTCGTATTTATTTTTATCTTGAAATATTAATCCAAACAAGGGAATACCCTTTGTTAGAACAACAACACGGAAAAATTAAAAAAAATCGATAAGTCATAGTACAAGGAACACGATCATTTCTTTATGCAGTTCAACCAAATATGCATACGTTTGTAATTACAAATTAAGCAGTTATAGTTTCGTATTATTACTATAGTTTTAACAAGTATTATTTCACTCGTTCCTCTCCCTAATCTTTTGCCCTTCTTATGTGCTTATGAGCCATACTTAACACTTATAATTCAAAATTATTAAGAATCATTCAGAATAACATATTCAGTAGTTTTTCTTATTTGTTTTCAACAACAACAACAAAAATACACTTGTCATGAACTTCTCTTTTCTTCAAAAATAGTCCTTAGTGTATCTAATAATTCCATATTGTATCTTAAATAAAAAGTTTTATGTATTGTATATGCATATTTCAGATTAATGAGACTGAACTTGTTAGAGGTAGCTGCACTTACAAGATCAACATAAAGACAAGCTGTAGTTCTTCAACAAATTCAAATGATGTACTCAATATCATAATTGGACTTGGAGATGTTGATGGCAATCAGGTTCTTTTCTCCACTACCCCTAAGAATATAATTAACCCTAGTAAACTGCTCATGAGTTGTCATGGGCACTAGTTAAGAAAATAAATATAGTAAAAATATTTTAGAATTTGTGCAGAAAAAGTTTTAAAAGTGTAAAAAAAAAAAAAATTCAATACAAAATTAACTTTTTTTTTTCCTTAACTAATGTCTCGGAGTTACTAGCTAACATGACCCTTAAGCATATATCTACACATAAGAGAAATACAATTAGATGAGTAAGACCCTTCTTATTTTTGTTGAACAAATAATTAGCTCAATTTTAAAAGTTACGATATTGATGCTCATTTTTTTTATTACACATATTGATGCTAATTTTAAAAATAGCTTTCTTTTTTGAGCAATATAAAAATAGCTTATATACAGACATGTATAAATATGCAACACAAGGAGTTAGTATTTAATGGTTTGATATCCATGCTTGTGTACATAATGACAGATTCTTTCAAGTCCGGCTCCTAATACAGGGGTTTCCTCTTTCAAGCAGTGCACAATGATTCCATTTGAGGTACATGGAGATTGTATAGGCAAAATCTGCAATATGTTCTTTGTTAAGGTTGGAAAAGATGGTTGGATGCCAGAGTCTGCCACAGTATACTACGGTGACTACCCTCCTGTCACATTTAACTTCAACTACTTCATTCCTTGGGGTGTTCCCTCTGGCATCAATAATTGCTAGTGCTAGTATTTAATGAAGGGTAATGTTAATCAATGTCCCTGTGACTTTGATTAAAGAAACCAATATAAAGATATTTGAGTTCTAGCTCGAGATTTTCGTTTGTTTATTATTTGAGTTTTTTGTGTTTTAAATATTCATAATTAATTCTTCCATAGTCGAAATTTTTTAATTGTTTGTGTACCCATATTTTAACTTCCTAACACATGCTTGGAAACAATCATGAAAAAAAATTCAATCTCTAGATTGTTTTTTTGGACTTCGCGTATATTAGAGGGTAAATAAGTTAAGAATTTCAAATTAAGAGGTTATAATATATGTTTTTTATTTTACATAGTCATTTTTCATACTTCATGTATATTAGAGTCAATTTCATCCCTTAACCCTTTTGATTTTGATATATTTGAATTTTTAATTATTAATAAAAATCAGAAAAGAAATTATCCACGAGAGCCACATTATTAATATATATATACAAATATCTTGCAACCATTTAAGTTAGACGTCAGTAATTCCCTCAAAAAAAAAAGTTAGACGTCAGTAATAAATTATTGGTTTAAGTTTGTTTTTTTTTAGGGAAAATTATTGGTTTAAGTTGTTTTCTAACAAGCTAGTCTTTTTATTCTTTAGACATTTAAGTCCTTAACCTTTTAAACACATTTGTTATAAGAAAAAACTAATGTGTTGGTCGGAGAAACACTAGTAACATACATTTTAATAAACATTTTTTAACACGTTTTTTTCATTGGTTATAATTCACATGATGAGTCCCATCAAATTTTTTTTTGAATAAATCAAAATGAAATATGATTAAAACCTCGGTGATTCGGCCTGCACAAGGTGTGCTAAAGGAGAACTACCGGAAAATATTTACACAGTCAAACTGCCTCTAAAGGAACAACAACAACAAAAACTGAAAATAAATTACACCTGTATACCCATACACAGAAGCGGATGTTTCCACCAATCAGTATAACTATAACAAAAGGAGGCATGCTTAGATTTCAACCACAAGAACGAATTTAGCTCGATTTTTTCAATAAGAGCACCGGAAGTAGCAGCTGTATTTTTGAATATACAGTAATTCATTTCCTTCCAAATTACCCAAACTGTAGCAAACCAAATTGTTCTAAAAAATAAATGAGAGGATCTCGGCATGCCCGCCATTGTGGAAACCTGTGTAAAATGATGTCGAAGATGAACAGGAGTAACCAAAGAAATACCTAACTAGTTCCAGACTTTAGATCAAAGCTCTCTGGATGTGTCACATTGAAGAAATAAGTGTGTTGCCGTTTCCGTACTCTCGCACCCTACTGTTGTGCACGTGATGTCCGTAGAGTGAAGAATTCCACGTCTCAGTAAATTGTCTTTCGTTAAAAGTCTGTTTTGGAAAATAAATATGAGTTCCACCAAATTTACATGGAATCCACATGATTTAGTGAGTTCTGTGTAAATTTTAACCAATAAAAAAAAAAGCATTTGTGTTGTTATCCTTCCTCAACATTTATGTGTTTAACTCATCCTATACGGACAAACATGAAGCCCTTATGATTGGTCTACATGTCTTGAAAACATGTGTAAATTCATCAAAGACTCATAAATCCTTTGAAAGTTTACTAACAAATTAAGACTTCACCTATATTATTCGTCATGTAAACATAGGGCTTGATGGATGTACGTGTAAGATGAGTTAAACACATTGTGTAAATAAATAGACACATCAAAAAAATTATAACATAATTTGTTTTTTTTTAATAAATAACACAATTTGTTTGAAAGGTTAACGACGTACACTTTTACAAACTAAAAATATCAATTTGTTATAAAATAAAAAAATGTTTTGAGGAAAACAAAATAAAATTAAAATGAACTTATTATAAATATCTAACTCAAAACTCACAAGATATATTTGGTCCCATATAAATATCTAACTTAAAACTCATCAGATATATTTGGTCCCACTTATACACATGCGAACACATAATCTATTTGCCAAGTTATTAATTTTGTAACGAAAGATACCAAAAATTGTATTTTCCAATTTATTTTTTTAAGCTTTAATGAAACTTATTAACCACTTGAGTTTAATTTTTTGGTTAGTATTCTTTGATTTTACAAAGAGTAAATCCAAACAAAAAAAATATCACAACCCAAAATAAAATAAAATATAAAGGTCATGAAACTTATTAACCACTTGAGTTTAATTTTTTGGTTAGTATTCTTTCACTTTACAAAGAGTAAATCCAAACAAAAAAAAAATATCACAACCCAAAATAAAATAAAATAAAATATAAAGGTCATATTCGCAAAATCAATGGTATAGTTATTATTTATTAAGCTTTATTTTTAATAAACCAAAGAACTAGTTTCTAGAGCTATTTTAATTATTATATAAAAAAAGAGTCATTATGATTTTAAAATATAAAAGGAAAAAGCTACGCAAACAACATAAAACCAAAAGGAATATTTTGATGCCAAATATTTTGTCTTTTCATCAATTCTAATCAATATATGAGCTAATGACATTAAATAAAAGGAAATAGGCAGAGCATCAATTGGTATATTGTTTTCAAAACAAAAACAAACAATATTCTATTAACCATTCCCCTCAAATTATTGTAATAAAATACTTTTTTGAAAGTGTTGCAATAAAATATTAAAAAATAGTGTATTCCTTAATAAAAAAAATATCGGGTTATGCTAACTTGTGCCCGTATGACACATTTTAAGAATTTCATTAATAGCAAATATTTATTATGTAAAATTAATCCTTAACTTCTTGAAAAATAAATGGCTTAATTGCAGTTTTAAGCCCCTAACTTTCCCAAAGTTGCGATTTTAGCCCCCTAAGAAAAAAACTACAAAACAGCCCCCTAAGTTTTGCAATTGTAGCAGTTTTGGCCCCCAAGACTGATATTGACTCGGTCTACGCTGACGTGGCACCCTAAGTGAGGTGCCACGTGTTATTTTTTTATTTATTTTTTTGCCTTGGGGGCCAAAACTGCTACAGTTGCAAAACTTAGGGGGCTGTTTTGTAGTTTTTTTTCTTAAGGGGTCAAAATCGCAACTTTAGGAAAGTTAGGGGGCTAAAACTACAATTAAGCCAAAATAAATAGACACAATTTCCAACATATAATTTCTATTTTAGGTATTCTAACATGTGCCCTAAATGCACTGGTTAACATGTTAAAAAAAAAAATTATTACCGTAAAAAATAGTGTATTGTTAGCGGTTCTTGGTGTAGTTAAATATATTCCTCCTTCTTTTCTCTTGGTACCATAAGAAAAGGTTACAATACAATAAAAATAAAAATCAATTTAGGCAACCACATAATAAAATATGAAAACTCTTACCTTAATCTTCACATTCTCCATCATTGTTGCCTTCTCACATGCAGCACCAACATTGGTCACTCTCCCTCAACTTGATCAAATGAATCAATCTTCCACACTAATAAGCCATACCCTTCAACAAGTATATCAATTTTATAAGTTGTTCGTTATTTTTTATTTTTTGAAGTATAATCCAAACTAGGGAATACCCTTTGATTATAAATCATTCAGAACAACATATTCGATATCTTTTCTTTTTTTTTCAACACCAAAAAAAAGCTTTTCATTATTGTCCCTTTTCCCCTAAAGAGTTTAGTCACTAGTTTACAAATCAATGTGTATCTTAAATAATTTCATATTTTATTGTATCTTGAATAAAAGACAATATGCATGTTTCAGATTAATGAGACTAGACTGATTAGTAGTATGTGCAAATACATGATCACCATAAAGACAAGCTGCAATTCTCCAGCATATACAACAGATCAAATCAGTCTTTTATTTGGAGACGATCTTGGCTCTAAGGTTCTTTTCTGTACTCATTCACAATTTTAAAATACTTGAATGATTTAGTAAAAATCTTTTACTTAACTAGTTATATATTATTTTCTTATGACATGTCCAAAAACAATTTTTAGCTTAAACTCTCTAGAACAACTTATAAAAAACAATTAATAGTTTATATGAATGAATTTTTTTTAATGAAATTATGTAATGTGCTGGTTTAATGTATAATTGCAGCTTTATGTTAAAAGATTGGATGACCCTGGTGCATTCAAGAAGTGCACCACAGTTTCATTTGATGTAATGGGAGAATGTACCAGCCAGATATGTGAACTGTACTTATTTAGGAAAGGAAGAGATGGCTGGAAACCCGAGACTGTCGTTGTATATGACTATAATTACCCTCCTGTCATATTTAACTACAACATTTGCCTTACTAAGGGTCGTGGCATTGGCTACAACTATTGTGGTCAAGGTTCAAATCAGATATCCTCCATACCAAAGATTAAAGCGTGTTCGTTGAATTGAGATCGAACGATTCTGATTTTAAATTTAGTGTTTTGTATTTTAAAATCAAAATCATTTGATTTCGATTTAATAAATATGATTGAGATTGAGTTGACCGCGTCAATTTATTGACTACGGCCAATCTCGGTCCATCAAGTTTAATGTTGTAATATATTGTGGTTTTTTTCTTGAATAAACAAAACAATAATAGACGCATTTTATTTTCCTATACTTATTTCAAGTCCCATTTTTTCTCTATTTATCTTCTTCTATCACATATATCACATCATTTTCCGTTTATCTTTCTTTTTCTTTTTCATTATTTTTAAGGTGTACACACCCTTAAGGGGTATACTCAAAACATTTTCCTAAACAAAATATGCTTGTTGCATTTTG
>Ga0228710_1007153_pt1 | contig 16614 bp, 6 predicted proteins | sample MedpolnodulmetaG_FD_177995 | JGI IMG/M metagenome (GOLD analysis project Ga0228710, IMG submission 177995) | Root nodule microbial communities from Medicago polymorpha collected in Santa Monica, California, United States - pink nodules | ecosystem: Host-associated > Plants > Roots > Nodule... | reverse complement strand
ATATTATAATATTGTTTTTTACATCTTGATTAATTTTATCAAAATAAATCTTGATAATTGTGGCTCGATTCTTTGATTTTTTTGTTAAATTAAAAATATTTAAAATTTCGATAATTGCTTATCTAATGTCACATCCAAACACTTCAATTTATGTAAGTACTTTTTAGTATACATATCCAAACATAAATAGTTTATCAAGTATAAGAGCTTATGATGTAAGCTCTAATGTTATAAGTTCTAATGATATAAGCATCTATATAAATTGTTTATCCAAACGGGACCTAAGGTGGTTTTAATTGTAGATACTCAACCATGTTTCTTGGACTTCTCATTTATTGTTTGACTATTGATATTCATTTTTCACTTTCCAATGGGTAGATTTTAAATGGCAAAACTTTAACCGAAGAATTACTATATTAGTTGTAACTAATAGAGTCTTAGTTTTAAAAGAAAAATGTACCAAGCAATGAAAGAATTTTTAAGAGGTGACACACTATATAAGATGGTAATTATTCATTTAATAGGATATTTGCTTAAAAAAAATCATTTGATAGGATATGTATACCAAATTATCATGTTATGACTCTTATCATCATTCCCCTTTATAATTTGATCCCTTATCTCAATTAATTAGCACCTAGCTAGCATTAATTTTTAGAAAAAAAGAAAAAGAAGCACGTATAATTAATTTCATGTTAATTCGAACTATGTTTTTTGAAGGATGTTAATTGGAACTTGCCATTGAACTTCAAATTTCATGTTTGATATCCAACTTCTAATGTAGCGTTTTTGTTTAAAAATATTGCAGAATTTCCCTTTTCCATGAAAATATTGCATAATTAGCATATATATATATATATACAATTTGATTAGACATGTTCATTTCTTAGGTGGACATATTATATTTTAGAGGAACGTTAGCAACACACATTGTAACACATACTTTTCAACACAATCCTTTTGATTGGTTAAAATTTACATGGTCCTACCAAACTAAATAATGTGGGTCCTACATACATTTAGTGCTCTCATGTGAATATTAACCAATCAAAAAAAGTGTGTTGCTAAAATTTCTTAAATTTTAACAGGTGCCTTACATTTCTTGTGTCTGTGTAAAGCTTTTCATGTACCGCCGCCGCCGCTCTCCAACGTCATCCTTCGCCGCCGCTCTCCAACACCATCCTCCGCTGCACCGTCAAATATTACTTCTCTCTTCAGGCTCCAATGCTGTTTTCAAATTTCAGGTTCCTTTATTCTTCTTTACTAAATCACTCACGTTCACTCTTAGGGTTAAGGTTTTACTCTAACTTTAGATCCATTCTCAATGATTTTGATGTCGATAGCGCTGTTTTGTCCTTCAATCGAATGCTCCGAATGCGTGATACTCCATCCATTGTTGAATTCACCAAGATATTAACTTCCCTTGTTAAGACCGACCAGAAACCACTACCCCACTGTTCTTTCTCTTTCAAGACAAATGGAATTTAAAAGAATTATTCCAGATTTAATTACTTTAAACATCTTGATTAATTGATTTGCCAAGATTTTCAAGATTGGTTATAACCCGACTACGGTAACCTTGTCCACTCTTATCAACGGTTTGTGTCTTAATGGTAAGGTACAGGAATCTCTTAACTTTCACGACTATGTGATTGCGCGTGGATTTCGTTTGAACGAAGTTAGCTACGGGACTTTGATTAATGGGTTGTGTAAAATGGGAGAAACAAAAGAAGCCTTACGGATGTTGAAACAAATTGAAGGGAGATTGGTCGACACCAATGTGGTAATGTAAAGCACAGTCATTGATTGTCTGTGTAAAGATAAACGTGTAAATGATGCATATGAGTTATATTCTAAAATGATTACAAAGGGAATTTCTCCTACTCTTGTAACTTTCAATTCTCTAATCCATGGATTTTGCATTGTTGGTCGATTCAAAGAAGCATTTGGTTTGTTTCGTGAAATGGTGTTGAAAAACATCAACCCAGATATTTATACTTTTAGCATATTGGTTGATGTTCTATGTAAGGAAGGAAAGATCAAAGAAGCTAAAAATGTGATAGCTGTGATGATGAAAGAAGGTGTGGAACCTACTGTTGTTACATATAATTCATTAATGGACGGGTATTGCCTGGTTAATGAAGTGAATAAGGCAAAGCATGTATTCAACATCATAGGAAAAATGGAAGTGATGCCTATTGTTAACAGCTACAATATCATTATTAATGGATTATGTAAGATTAAAATGGTTGATGAAGCCTTGAATCTCTTCACAGAAATGCATTGCAAACCCAGTACAGTAACTTACACTTCCTTATTACATGCTTTATGTAAAAACCATTATGTTGACAAGGCAATTGCATTGGTCAACAATCTTAAAAACCAAGGCATTCAACCAGATATACAGACATACAATACACTTATTGATGGATTATGCAAACAAAGAAGGCTTAAGGATGCACAACTGATTTTTCAGGATCTTTTGACTAAAGGCTACAATGTAACACCCTGGACATACAATATTATTATCAATGGTCTTTGTTTAGAGGGCTTATTTGATGAAGCTATGACCCTGCTGTCAAAAATGGAAGACAATGGTTGCATTCCGGATGCTGTAAATTATCAAACGATTATTCACGCTCTATTTGAAAAGGATCAGAATGAAAAGGCGGAGAAACTTCTTCATGAAATGATTGCTAGAGGTCTATTGTAAGAGTTACTCTAGGTAAGATATTTCTCATTATATAATTGGTTATTTTGAATTTTGATGACAACTATGCAATCATTATGATTTATTGATTTTTTATTTTATTTTTTAAGTAAAAGGTGGACTACTCAATGTTCTCACTACCACTTTAATGATAAAACTCATGTTTTGTTGATATGCTCATTTCGATATTATAATGGTGTTAATGACTGAATTTTTTTTTCTTGACATAGTTATCTGTTATCTTTGCAACGTACTGTCAATGAGCTTTATCTACTTTAATGATATTTTCATTTATTGAGCTTTATCTACTTTATTGATTTTAACTATGTCAAGAATGAGCAATGAATGTAATGTTCCTGTGTTGTATATGGTTTATTGAGTGTTGAAATGATGCAATAAGTCTATGCAAGTCTAGTATCTTTGCAAAATGGGTTGCTCACAAGTTTTCCATAAATATGTTTTTAATAATCATCCTTCCTTTTTATATGATGAAAAACAAAGACATAATGGAAGCATTGTATCTAAGCTTATTCCTTTTTTTTTTGTTAATTCTGTAATAGGTAGGAAATCATGTTTTGGAAAATATTTTGCCATGGTTATATCATCATACTCTGTTATATTTGTATTTTTTGGTTTTTTTTGAACGACAAAGATATTTATATTGATCGAAGTTCACTGAACAAGTATGTACCACATTTTCCTATTACTTACCAACACTTGCAATTTTAACATTTTAAATTGATAGAAATTCGCTTGGATGATTATGCAAGAAGAGCTTGATGATCTATCTAGTATATTGTGTTAAGTATGGTTTGTTGCTGCTGTTACAAAGATGACTTTAATTGAAGCTTTCCAGATCCCACTTGGTGGGAGCATCTTGCTGGAAACAATAGAAAATAGTTTTCAACTTTTCATACGCAATGAAGCATTATCTGAATAGTGGAGAGAAGATTTTTCAATTGTACTACTCCAACCATCAGGCTTTGCACTTCATTTTAAACATTGTTTTTGTACCGTTGTTCATATAATTTGAAAATTTTATCATTAATGATTCAGATTCTGAATTTCAGGATTTGGTACCTAAGGGACACGTTATCTTCAGCAGTAAAGAAAGACATTGTCTGGATTACAGCCCTGACTGTCCAGGAAGCTTAGAGGTAATAGCATTAGAAGTATCAATAATGTTTATAGAGTTGATGAGGAGTTTACATTTACACTTCATTTTTTTATCAGTCAAGTGTGAATTCCATTTGACAGTGTCTATTAAGATTTGTGTCTTCCAAGCCACTTTTAGTATTGGAAATGTGTATTAGTTTTTCATTTTGATATTTAGAAACCTCATAAAAGATCCTATTACATGACTATTATGAAAGTCTTCTATGAGAATCATTCTATGTTACTCTATTAGGTTACTCATTTTTTTTTCCTGTTGTCAACATATGTATGATTTGATTATTAGGTCTGCTCTAAAGAAATACACAGAAACTTAAAGCTTAGAACTATGTAGCACTGACACTTCACATTGAAGATGTGTCAGGTTCTCGACACCTGTACTTGCAGTTACATTAGATTATTCCATTTTCTCAAATCATTACCAGTGTTGACGTGTCAATGCCGTGTCCGACACCTGTGGCTGTGTCAATGCTTCATAGTCTGAGCCTCTGAAGTCAGTTATTTTGATTGAGGTGGTTTTCTTTTTCTTATGGCTAAAACCAGTCCTTACATGAGATACTACCAATGAAGTACCAGTAATACTTTATGAAAATGGAATAACTATGTTACAACATATGTCGGTGTCGTGTCGTTGTTGGACACTGACACATGTTGGACACTGGACACACCTTCAATTTGAAGTGCCGATACTAAGATACTGCACATGTGATTGTGATATCATGCTTGGTAGTGTGATTATGCAGCCAGTGGGCCTCATCCATTTCTTTTACATTTTGAGGGATTTATCATTACTAATTACAATATGATAATTTTTAAGTATATTATTGTTTTGTTAAAAAGAACATGTCTAATTGTTCACCCTACTTCAACGACGGTTAGCATATCAAGGTCACTTTTAACCTGGACTCTAACAATCTTCATAGGAAAAATCCCCTTAACAGCAATCCAATTGATTTGGGTGAACTTGCTAATGTGTTTTATGGAGTGGCCTAATAATGGGAATGCAATTAAGTAGAAAAGAAGAGCTTGCCGAAAAATCACATGACAGGAACCAACATATTTTAACCTAAATAATCTGGAGGTTTTGTATCAAGCTTGTGTATCCATAATATTTTCAGAATAGTAATAGTTATCTAGAATTCAGTCTTTCTTCAAATATTATGTCATTTAAATATAGTTTAAGCGCAAGTATATTGTTATTTTGGTCTGCTATATCTATGCCATAGTAGTTAATAGCGGAGCGTAGCGGCCGACCCCAAAAATGCTATAGCGGGATAGCGCTATGACTGCTATTTCATAGAGAACAGAATAGAGTTTTATATGAACAAAACAGAGGATTATTTGTACAAACTACAAACAGAAACAGAGAGCAGAATGGAGTTTGGAATCAATAATAACAAAGAAAACTAGAACAAAAAAGTAACAGGACAACAGAGTTTGAGATTGTTAAACAAAAAAATAACAGGATAACAGAGCAAACACGACAAAGTAGAGGAAGATTTACAGCAGAGGTCAAGAAGTTTCACAGAACAGCAGAAAAGCAGAGAGAAGATGCTGAGAGAAGATGCGTTTTGCAGATGAACGCCGTTTTGCATAAGAATGAAAGAAGGAAGAGAGAAGCTGACCTTTTTTAGGGTTTGATGAAAATGTCAAAAATACCCTTGTTTTTTTTTAAAAAAAACCAAGGACAATTTTGTGTTTTCTTTTAAAATGAAATAGTTGATATGTTAGGGGGAGAGGGACTTGTTAGTAGCAGAATTCAGACCCCAGAACTCCTACATAATACTATTCGATGTCCCAATCCTTATTACTGTGCTATTCCTTAGGAGATCCACTTAGTATAATTGATGATTTTAATAATCACTTGCTTAATGTCAAAGCTTTCTGCTGCTTAAACCCACAACTTATGACAGATATTCAATTAGGTAAAGGTTGCCTCTCTTCTGCTGCTTAATGTCGACAGATATACAAAGCTTTCTGGAATTTTTCACTATTTCCATCAAGTTGTCACAATCAACTTACGATGGATATTCAATTAGGTAATTGTTACCTCTCTTGCTAAAGAAGTGTTTGATTCACATCATAATGCTTGCTTGGGTAATTTTGGCTTTGCCAGACAACTAGAGTTTGAGCGCCTGGGACATGGATAGCCAATTTAGGTTGGCGTGAACTGGAAGTATTGGTGGCACAATTGACTATTTTCCGTCAATAGCTTCCAGAACAGAATCATTTCTACTTCCAAATACGATATTTGTTTAGGCTTTTTGGTAATTGTGGAAAAGATGATGCCTTTAAAGATAGTTATAAACCTTGGTGATAGAATCATCGAGTATTTTGCCTGGTACCTTCTGGTTTTATAGTATTTATAACGGATATAGCTGCTATGGCTGATTTCTTGAGGCTTTTTGTGATCACAGCCGTAATGACAAAGTTGTTGTGGACAGATGGAGTAATGATACATAGCTGGGAGATACTCCAAGAGATTGGACTTGCGGACAATGCTTAAGGTCTCCACTTCTGGTTGTTACATATTCTGTTAGCGTATTAGCACATTTCCAATTCTATTTTCCTATGCCCTTTTTAGTTTTTAGCTATGAAGCACAGACGTGGTGGGAATCTGGCGTGTCGCCGTGTCCGGCGCGGTTCCGACTCGGACACGCGTGCGACACTGGTACGATTCGCGTCAGATGCGGATTCAGCCATATCCAACAAAAAAAATCTATTTGGTCGGACACGGATGCGACTCTGCTCTGGTGTAAAATATATAGTTGTGTCCTGCGTTTTTTTAGATTAGCCGTGTCCGTGTTTCGTAGGTTTTTAGCTTTCACCTTTTCTGCTAGTGTCTTAGCACTGAGGTGTAGCTACTTGTCAATAGGTACAGCATGATGAATGAAATGGCAGAAAAAAATTAAATCTGATTTTTTTTTTAACTTGTACACTTTATTACTTACTTTCCCTTGAGCTTGATTCTTTCTCACAAAGGGTCGTATCAAAGAAAAACATATTTTCATTAGTTAAACTATCTTGCTATTTGTTCAAAATAACATTCTCTTCTTTTTTTACTATTTGTGTGAAATTGTTACTTTTTTATATGTTCAAATGATTGAATCATTCTTAATTTTAAATGTTTTGTTTTCATCAACATTTAAGTAATGAGGTTGCTGGGAAAGGTTCATTCCACCATTACACATTGTACTAGTTTTTATTTTTTATTTTTTTTAAGGATGGATGATAATCAACAACCACCTCACTCTATGCATCTAAATAGACGCTACAATCAAGTTTATATTTAAGACCTTAAACCCTTTAACCAACTATATTCCATACATACATAAGTCTTAGCCATACCCAATTTGTTGTCTTTATTTTTTTGGCTGCTCCATTTATTATTACAATAAGCTGTTCAAAGGGATACAACAAGCATTTATTTATCCCAACTGTTGGCATTGAACCAATGCTCAATATTCAAAATTATTGGAATTTAAATGTGAGTGATTAGTCTCATATCAATTATCAATGAGTTCAATATATAATATATGAGAGGTGACATATACTCAATAACTTAAAGTTATGGGGTGATATGTGGTCTCTAGGTCTCTTATGGATACTGATCATTAGCTCATTGTTGCTCCCGTTATTCTCTTAAATTCTCTATCAAGTGGTATCAAAGCTGACAGGGGAGCGAGAGTAGATGTGGGTGTAACGGAATCTTGTATAAGTCTATTTGGTGGTTAAGTCATGCGGTGTGTTCAATTGATTTGAATTTGTCTTACCTTGATTATGAATGAGGTGAACGGAAAAAAATAAAATGAGAGATGATCTTTATACCCAAAAGTTTAAGGTTTTTGAAAGAGATGTGGTGTTCAATTTTCTTAGATGTCTTGATCATTAGCCTGTTGTTGTTCCCGTGCAACTGGACTCCTCTAACAAAAATGTATTGTACTTTTATATTTGTTCATTGAGCTGGAACGAAACTCTTGGATATTTTAACTCAAAGTTATTGAAAATTATAAAACAAAAATGGAAACTGGCAACTTAATTAAGACTGCAATGTATGTTTAATATTAGCCTAGTTATTTTTCATGTGACCTTATAGCATATATAATAGGGCTTCTATATATAGAACCAAGAATATAAGCCTAACTATTTTTATATAACAATGTCATATGCTGCCCCCTTTTTCCATAAAGGGATGGCGTTTTCCTTTCTGATAGGGCTTCAATGATGTTGAATGATGAAGAATCAGTGACAGTGATTAATTCAGACAAAATGTTTGGCAGAATTGCCTTAAATTGCATATGCCAAGTGGTCCATGTGTGTGACCAAATAATAAACCAATGAAGCAGCCATGTGCCCTTGCTCTTAATAAGGGAAAAACATGTGATGTGAGATTATGTGTAGTCAAATACTAAATGAGACTTGAGTGGGGGAAAAAAAACAAAACTAATATAAAGTTTTGGAGGTTTTTGCAACAATATAAATATGATGAATTTAATTGAAAACATATCACAAACAACAACCTGTTAAGTTATGTATTGTCAGAGTTAACTTGAACATAGATATATTATTGATATTTAACTTGTTTAATTTCAGATTAAAAGGTTGAGGCAACATGTATTCTGAGTTGAAGGATGAAGAACAAATAAAATTTGGTACAACTTGCTTGTTCATTGGCAATTAGTCTTACATCCTATAAGAATGGAAATATAATTTTCAATTCTGGTGTTTCCTGCTATGGTGGGTCTTATTAGAGATTCTTTTATGACACTTTGTTTGCATTGTATTTTTTGTCAAATACTTAATGTCCATACAAAAAATAGTTTTGTCTTCTAATATTGGTCAAATTAGAAGTCATCAAAAGTAGTTTTTGCACCAAGTTGAAAAATATAGATCCAACTGGAAGTAATAAAAATAAGACTTAATTGCATGTTTGATCCCTTATATTTATTTTAGTTTTCAAGTTGGTCCTTTATGTTTTAAGTTGGTCTCTTACGTTTTAAAAGTTTCAAGTTGGTCCAAAACGTTACTCATGTTGGAATAAGTTAGTCCCTTTCGCGACATGATATTGAGTTTAATAAACCAAAAAAATTAAAAATATGTTTTAAACTGGTTTTCTAAATAAGTTATGGTTCTATCATCCATGCTGTCAACCCAAATCTTTAAACGTTAAGTGACGGAAGGGACTAACTTATTCCAACGTGAGTAAGGTTTTAGACCAACATGAAACTTTTAAAACGTAAGGGACCAATTTGAAACTTTTAAAACATAATGGACCAATTTGAAAACTAAAATAAACATAAGGGATCAAACATGCAATTAAGCCTAAAAATAATTTTTGCACTGAGTCGAAAAACTTATATCAAGTTTTACATCAAACCTGTTTTTAAAATAAAATCAGATAAACATAAATCACTTCTATTGACTTCACGTCAACTGAAGACTTGGCCTGTCGATTACCGTTTTCCTATATCAATGGGCTATTGATCAATAATGTCAACGAAAACATACTCTCGTTCCGACCACCCAAGTCATCGGTAATTTCAAACCTACTAAAGGTTTCAGGCCAGTCGATAATAATCTAATGTTTGGTGTGGATATTTCATCTTAACATTTCTCCATCGTCTCAACCTTAAACATCCATATCATTAATCTTCGTCATTTGCACTCACACCATCATTTGTAATTCACATGGCCTCGTTGACAACGTGTTATATCCAACTCGCCACCATTTACTACTTTTTTCATTCGGGTTTGATCGCTGGCAATTTTATTTTTCGAAGATTCAAATTTATCCACATCAATCTTTCTTGCTTTCCACAAGCCATTGACCTACTGCTGACACATCCACCTGAATGTAAAGTTGTATTGCCAGTTGTGCTGGGTCGGGGTCGGGCCGGTAAGCAGACCTTGTCCAATCCTACCCCATTGGAGAGCATGCTAACGCTCTTGAACATGTTATGTTGTGTGCCTGAACCTCAATGAATATATGTACAAGACTGTGAGCATTATCCTCACATATTGATCATGAACGTCCCCACGTATATATAGGAACAAATGCTACCTTTTGTTTTATCAACAACAACAAAATGCTACATTGGGCCAACCTTAACTGTGGGCATTTCCCCGCATGCTAGGCCACGTTGCCCTACTTCGAAGGTTCTGAATTTAGCTTCTTATCTTTCTTTTTTTAAGGTTCATTTTATTTTACATATTGTCAGTATAAAGATCTCAACAATCTATTTAGATCTCAATATTTATTCACAAAAATAATGAAATAGTGAAATTTGATAGGGCGTTTGTACTAAAAAAAAACAATTATTCTATACAGAGAGTTGTCAACAAGTTATCATAAAGTGGTTGTACAAATATAATTTCTCTTTGGAATTATACAAAAATGTTAATTTTCTGTTATGAGTTGCTTTATTTATTTTTTTGTATTAAAGTGAGGATTCACCAAGTGGACAAGTGCTCGCTTAGCGAATTGAAGTTAATAGCGAGTGAAGTAGTTGCCGGTTCATCCATTAGGTAACTAATGGTGCCTTAATTTACTAAGCAAATTGACACTCACTTAGCAAATATGGTTTAAATGAGATTGAGGGGGAGCCCTACTCATATGAATGAATGAACTCACCCTTAAATGGTAGGTTGTTTTCATCAAGTTTGAGTAAGACTCATATATGGCATGAACAAGTGGATATTGAACAACATATAGTGCGAAGACCCATATACTTTATGCTTTAAAATTTTGAATGAAAATATGGTGAAAAATCTAACTTGTGTGATTTTTGCTCAATGTGATGATTCTTGGGACTCTCCTAATGACTTAGCTGGAATTAAGTCATATAAAAAACTATAATATAATCTTCAGTGATCCCTAAGTAAATGAATAAACTATGAATAGAATACGCTATAATTGTATGCAAAGATAAATATTGAATTGAATATATTAAAGAGTGGACTTTATCACTTATAAATTGGAGGGAGTCTGATACAGAACATTAGTAGAGTTTTGTTAAAGGTAATTTGTTGACTAGAAAAGTTTTGTAACATGTTCAAAGAGATCTTATTGGAGAAGAATTTTTTCTTTATAGTGTTAGCATTAAAAATATAATCCATTCGTAGACTAGACATATGTTAGTTGCTATATGTTTTAATTTTTTATTCAATTTTATTTCATTGGTCCTCGTTTACTCTTTAGTTAAACTGTTTTTTGTTCTTCGCTTATCTTATACTTTGCTTATGCATGTGGTTATTAAGAAAGAGTACGCATTGAGCATATGGCCAAAGCTTAAATTTTCTCTCTCTCTCTCTATTATGTTGCGACTACCGTTTATGGATAGTCACAACAACTCAAGTGGTTTGAAGTATACTTAAATCAATCGAAAACGTGATAAAGGACATTGGTTAATTTCCTATGTTATGGGTGTGGGACCGAAAATACACCGGTGCTCAAGTCAATTTGTGATTGAGGTGAGTGTGAGGTTTTAGAATATAATGTGTGGAAAATTTTCCTATGTTAGTATTCTTTAATAGATAGGGTATATGAAGGCGGGGGTTAAAAACAAGTCGAGGAAGATCTTGCGTGATTTTTGGATCATTCTGATCTTGACCGGTCGATGACAGAATGGTTGGTCGATTAGTTGTGGTGTGTCGTTGGTGCACCTCTATAGCACATAACCTCTATGATGTGGTGCATTTTGTGGAGTCTACTTGAGCCTAGTCCAAAGCAAGGACGGATTTTTCAGAAGATCAAGTTCGAATTCTATCGGAAACAACTATTTATCATATTTTAGTTATTTCACAAACAAACTTCAAATTGTTAAAGCCCTTTTTACCCGAGAATCAAAATATTAAGATTAAAAAAATATTACATCATAAATATAAAACCTCATTCATTAGCAATGAGAAAAAAAATAGTTGTCTCCGTGAGCTTAACTCATTTGGTAAGGACAATGCATAATATATGTAAGGTTCGGGGTTCGAACCCTGAACACCACAAAAAAAAAGAAGCTATAATCCCTTTATTTAAGTTCTTTTTCTAAAAACCTTTATTTAAGTTCTAAAATATGTGTGCCTAATATTTGAAGAAAATGATATACATATTACACATTAATTCTAGAAAAATTAAGAAGCAAGTAGGAATTATTTTTTTTATGAGTAAGAAATTATAAGTTTGTGATTCTAACTTATTACTGCCTCTGTCTCTACATACAAGACTATTTTAGTCATTTAAGACCATTTTAGTTAGATCACTGGAATCAAGAAAGTTGGTACTGATATTAAATTTGTTTGTAATTATTCTTGTGTTTACAATTTTATCCTTAAAAAAATAGTTAGTTTATGTTTTAAACATAGTATTTATTGTTGATTAAAAAAAATAATTAATATAGTTAAAAATACAAAAGAGGTTTTATAAAAAAGAACAATTTTTTTCCAAAAGAATCTTATAATAAAAAACAAATGTAATATTTGTTTGAGTAGTGATATTTGTACATCTCTTTTTTACAACTTTCATGACAACTTTGTTTTTCTCTTTTATGATTGGTCAAAAACAATAAAGAGAGAAAAAATAAAAGAGAGAATAAAAACATAATGTGAGTATAAGAGAGAAAATTATCAAAAAATTATTAAAAAAATGATTATACAAATATCATTTCTCTGTTTGTTTATGGGTGTGGTAGCTGAAAGAGCTTGTCCAATGTGTCAATTTCAAGCCAAAAGTATGTCTATTTAAGCAAAATGGAAGTGAGTATCAAATCCGAATGGATGTTTGACTTGGGTATACAAAACGACACCTATTGCCAATTGCGTACTCATAATGGTATTGGCATGCCTATTTTGACCCTTGCCTTTATGTGAAGCATTGTGTCTTCCAATTGCATGTATTCATATGGTGTTATATCATTTTCATAGCAGCTGGGGTTATGGTTTTACATACCAAATATATAACTACCAATTATGAATAAAAAATGAAATTTTTTCATGCTTCATATAGATCATATAGAAACGTCCTAGTAACTCATGGCTGTTGTTGATTTTGAGGTATATGACAAGTACCTACCCACTTAGAGACTGTCTTTTGAATGTTTGCAAATTTTATTAAAATAAGAAATAAAAAAAGTAATATTGTTCCTTAAATATGTGAGACATTGTCAAAATAGTTTTTGGATATATTAAAATTATAATGTAATGTATACTTAAATGAATTTTTCCTTAGTTAGTTTTGATGCTGAATGGAAGCAAGGATTAACAAACACTAAATCTAAAAGATAAACAAACAAGTTGCAAGTGACAAATTTGTCAAAAGGGGTTTCTGGAATCAATAAAATTGAGAAAAGTTCTCTATAATTTTATTGAATGAAAACCTGTCACTTAGGCTACGAATGTTTAGCTTAAATACTAGGAATATAACAAACCCTACTGGGTCGGAAATAACAATTTGAAACAAAAACCAAAAAAATAATGAAGTTATGCTGAAATAATAAAAATCTGACTTTAGGCTTTCAGATGACTTTTTATGGTTAAATCGAGTTTAATTGCCTTTTCAAAAAGGTATAATTCGAGTCAATCGGAGATCGAATGTCAAATCTACACTATTTCCATTGAGTCTTTCTTACGCGTCACTTCATCTTCAATACATGCGGCCAATTTGCCTACATCAAGTTTAATTCTTGAATTTTCAAAAAACAATATTTTCGAATATGTCTTTCTTTTAAATAATTTGGTTCTCGAATATAGTTCTTATTAATCAATTTGATCTATAATATTGTTAATACAAGACACAGTTAGGAATGTTTTTGTAATTTCAATGTATTCGAAGAAATAAGGGACAATGTCTCATACTTTATGTAATGAAAATAACTGTTCATGACTCAATTTCATTTACACATATATTTATCAAGTCAATTTATGTATCACAAAGGGAGGAATTTGTCGACTTGAAAGAAACATCTCTCTTTAATTACAAAAGTGAGGATCATATTTCTCTCTACCGACAGTTTATTTAGGTACGCAAAAAGACTAAACATGTTTAAATACATTTTTTCTTTAAAAAATAAAATAAAGAATATAAATATGTTGTTATTAATTTTCATCTTTTTAGTTCTCTATGACTTTATTTTTGTTATTAAAGTTGTTAGATTCTTCTTTTGAACTTTAATAGTACTACTTGCAAGTACAAAGACACTCTACCATATGATTAGCTTTAGAATGCTTTAAATAAACTTTTTATAAAATGTTGATAATATTGATTTAGTAAAGTTTAGTTTTGCACAAATAGTGAGATAAAGAAAGAAAGTAAAAAAGGTGTTATTTTCTTTCTGAGTAGTGTGCATAATGCATATCCAATTCTAAAACTTGAGCATGTTAAATGAAATATGTTTTTCATTTGTTCTTTATTGAAATATTTTTCAAATTAAATAATAGCATGTGTGAGGGTTATTTTCTCACGATTTTTCAAGTATCCATAAAATATTAGGAACAAGTCTATCGAGTCCATTGATTGATACACTAGTGTACTCAAATCTTATATTCCTCCAAAGCTTGGAATGAATGTGCTTAATCTTCACTTTCAATGAATCTTAATATTAATGGCCAAAACAACATCACGGACAGGTCTGGATTTTACATCAGTTTTGTCCATTCTGCCACCTTAATTATGTGATTAAGGGTGCAAATAATAGTCTATTGGTTGTCTATATTGTTACATATCACATGTAACCATTTGTTTTCTATATTAATATTCCCTTCTTCCAAATAAAAAATAATATGAATTCTATTTTGAGAATTAATATTGTTCAATAATAACATACTCCCCACAGTGACCTAACAATAACGCTTAAGTGGTTAATAAGTTCCATCAATGACATATTGTTTAGGAAAATATGAGTTCTATTTTTGGGTGAACAATACTTGATCAGACTTTTAATAACTTTGACCGAACTTTGGATTAACAGAGCCTCCTCCCCTAAAAACTGGAGGGTTAACACACAAAAAAATACTCTATACAATCCCATATATAATTAAAGTTTTTCTTTTCTTTCAGATTCATTGAATAACTGTTGGTTTTCTTTCAATAAATTTAAAAAATTAATATTTGCTTATATATGAGATCGGAAGGAGTACGCCTTAATACATCATAGTAGGTTTACAAGATTTGAAAACAACTTTAATTATCCCTTAAAAAAACTTTAATTTCTTAGCCCTTGTTATATAAACCACCTACTATAAAAAAAATGTTTTGCTATATAAACTCAATACTATAAAATAAAAACATTGGGCCACCTACAAACCTGCTCACTAAGCGGTTACAGCCCAAGCCTAGGGCCAGGGTTGTCCCGATAATAAAAATTAGTTCAACTGTTCAAAATTTGACGCAATCATGCATTCAAGGCAATCATGATCCTTTAATCGAGATTGTACAATCTATATTTCAACTTCAATATTATTTATTTTATAAAATATAAAAATCTGCACTGAAATCTAAACTGCTTGATCTTGATTCAACAATCACAATTATTCTGAGTGGATGACTGTGTCAAAAATTTGTCTGCAAATAATCCAATTTAAACTATCTTTTAAAACTTAAATTTTTATGACCGAGCTGACATCTGATAAACAATTTAAATTTGAAATGATATTTCTAAACAAGCCACCCACACTACATGTTCATCTTAATAAAGTAATAAGAAAAACACTACATGAACACATTCCAAAGGGTACTATACACTGACACTAACATTGTGCTGAGTTATATTTGTATATTGCCTTAAATTACAAGACTTGTTGTTGGTTTTCCCTTTGACCACACTCCACAGTCCATATGCATACACATGGCTTGAACACTAACCAATACAAATATACCATATCACACAATAGTTATACAAACATTCTACCTAACTTGTTATTATTTTTTCTAACATTTCTTCACTGCCCTTTCTGAAGTACTCCCTCTTTACTCATTAGTTTTCTTTAGTTTTCTCTTTTGTTTTGGAGCTTTTGCTTTTGGTCACAAAAATGTGTGACAACTTTTTTATTATACTAATAATTACAATATACTGTATATTTTACACTCTAGATATTAATCACCTCCTAGATAAAAAAACACGTCCATTCCAAAAAAAAAAGTGTGTCCAAATTGTGAAGCCAACAATTAAGAATAAGAACAGTAAATTATCAATTTTAATAAAATAATTTTTTTTTTACCGAAGTCAAACAAATCCACCAAAATTAATATAAGAAATAATCGAATTTGAGATCTTATTCTTGGTTACCATTAACCAAACCCAAATGGGAAAATTGTTTCAGCCTTAAAACATAAACACTTTATCTTAGTATAATATAGGGTAAATTACACTAATCTCCCCCGAGGTTTCATTAAATGACACATACAACCCCTCTAGTTTTATAATAGACATTAACCTCTCCCAAAGTGTCATAATTAGACGGATACCTCCCTTTACAACTTAACACCATTAATTATCCGTTAGAAGTAAAGCTGCTACTTTTCTCTTTCTAGTTATGATAATCTTCATCTTCTAAACCATAGAATATCTGCAAAAATTTCTAAGCTTTTCTTGTCCGTTCTATCAGCCATTTTTTGTAACCTTTAGTCAAAAGGTTTTTTGGCTTTGATTTTTGTCACATTTCCTCCCTACAATTCACAAAAATTTCAATCAATTGAAGCTTGTTATTATTCCAAAGGCAAATGGGTTTGGGACGAAACTTAATAT
>Ga0228710_1007150_pt1 | contig 16616 bp, 4 predicted proteins | sample MedpolnodulmetaG_FD_177995 | JGI IMG/M metagenome (GOLD analysis project Ga0228710, IMG submission 177995) | Root nodule microbial communities from Medicago polymorpha collected in Santa Monica, California, United States - pink nodules | ecosystem: Host-associated > Plants > Roots > Nodule... | reverse complement strand
ATATTTTGAAGCTTTATATCACAATGAACGAATCCATTGCGATGAATATGATCAAGTCCCTCGACGATTGACCTCGTGTAACGACGAATGTGTTTCTCCGGTATCCGACCACCATTGAGTTTCAGTTGATCGGAGAGAGTACCCGCGGATGCGTATTCGAGGAATAAATTGTAATACTCTTTGCCATTCTCAAAAGTGTAATCATCTCCGAAACAAGGAATGATTCTTTGACAAGAACCAAGTTGATGAAGAACATGTTTCTCGTTTTTGAGTGAAGACGAGGTTGAAACCTCGGATGTTTTGACGGCTGTCGGAGTTGAATATGAATTGGCTTTAGGTATAACTAAATTAACAGTTGCAAAGCTTCCTCTTCCAACAGTTTCTCCTCGTACCCAATCCATTGAACTATGTTGTTGTTTAATGATTTTTTGTTTCTATAATGATTTTGTTTTTTGCTTTGTGGAGAAGAAAGAAAGAAAATACAAGTAGAGAGAATAACTAACTGTGGCTGGCTTCCAAAAATCATCTCTTCCTTTATATACTGGTGGGGGGTGTACTAGTTGATATTGTGTGACGTAAGCAATAAGGTATGTTGGGAAAATAAAATAAAATAAAAAAATAAGGTTGAATTGTTTCCGTAAAAGAAATTGGAATTTTTCTTAAAATAATAAAATTAATGTGGAAGATTAATTAAAGCACGTGCTAGGCAAGGATATCTAAGAGGGAAAGAGTGATTTAGTTTCGTATTTTAGGATGAACTAGCGTACCAAAATCATGTACGTGGTTGATGAGAATAACGCTTGTGAAAGATCTTTGTGAAAGATATTTACGCTGTTTCGAAAGTGACTTCTATATATGAATGTGTGATAATATGGTAAATTGGTGGTGGTTCGTATGAATCATTATTTGAGTTCATATCAGCGTATCTTAGCAAACAAATATTTTTTGTCGTTGGTGAACTTTCACACGCACTTGCATAAAGTCCTAGTAAATGTTAATTTATGCGATGTGTGTTTAGCATTTATCATCTGTTAATTTTAGGGATAAATTTTGAGCATGATGTTCACACCATTCACTGCTTGCTTCCAACTCAATCTGATCGGTTCAACGATTTGCTAAGAAGTTACAAAGATTTACTCACTCCGTTATTCTCTTTATATGTCATATTAAAAAATATTTGGACATGTTTACTTACTTTTTTTTAAGGAATATTTTACATACCTTCTCGACGAACTTTAAATCATTCTTTTTTTTAGAAATTGAAGGGGCAAGACAAAAAAAAATGTTATATTTTTATTTTCACACATTTAAAAAATATAGTTAAATTATCACTTTTTTTTCTTCTAGTAACCAGACGATTATGACAAAAAAAAAAAAATTATGTTGCAATATTTTCTTTTGAATAAATCAAGACTTCTCAACACAAGGTATGTTAGGAAGAAAAGTTTAAATCAAAAAGTTACAAAGTCAAGCTAACAGGAGTTAAGATCTTCTCCATTTATTATTCTCTCCATTTCATCTATTTGGAGAGATATAGACACACAAAAATTTCGAAAAACTAAAAAATAATTAATGATGGTAGAACTCACTTAATAATAAGACCCATTATCTATTTTATGTGTCTATCTCTCTCCAAATTGCATACTTCATTTATTATGCCAAATGGAGAGGATGTTTACCCAGATAATAGAACACTCAAAAAAGAGAAAATAAAAATTACACACTAAGTGATAGCTCCCAAACACAAAATTGGGTTAAGCAATCAAGAATGATAATCAAAGAGAAAGTAACGTATTTTGCTTTATATGTCACAATATCATTTCACACATGTTAAAAAATGTAGCAAATTTTGCAGATGAAAGAGAAATCATCTCTAATTTTACATTATTATTGATCATAATAATATTGATTTTGATATGCATAATTGGTGAATTAATCAATTGTTGTGTTACGGTTAATCTAATTTGTTGTATGTTTTCAATTTTTTTTGTTGTTTTTGGTGTAATTGGTTTGCATTTTTTTTTGTCAACTAGCCTAGTTGTTAGAATTCATCTTTTTTTAAGGTGAATAAGTGGGGTGTCTGGGATTCGAACCTCGGTCCATGCATATAATAATGCATGTCCCTGCCAACTGAGCTATGATCACGAAGACAACTGATTTGTACTTTGTATACTTTATTTCAGTTTTTCATTGTGCACTCCTCATGCCCGGATAAAATCAGTAGATTGATGCATAATTTCATTTTGTCTTGTTAAAAAAATTAATTTAAGCATGTAAAAAATGTTTTATTCTTTTTATATACGATAAAAGGAAACAACTATTTCAAGGGCGTTTAAAGTATGCTGGAGTTTTCATTTTATTTTATTGACTGAGAAATTTATTTAGTTGTAAAAGGCATGAGTCCAAACTAAAATAAAGTTCATGTTTCACATTGGTGATTTAAAGTAGGTAGAAATATTATACGGCTGAATTTGTAAAATCAGCAATCGACACTTGAAAAAGTTTGTATTTTTCGCGGACTAATCTGATTGATATATTATAAACGTGTGCTATTTTATTTTTTAAGAAAAAAACGTGTGCATTTGTATCTTTTTTCCATGGAAAGGGATTATTGTTATTCAGCTATCGGTATCTTGCTCAAAGGCCGATTAATATCAAGAGGCCAATCATCTATAAGTATCTCGCTCAAGGGCCGATTAATATCAAGAGGCTAATCATCTCATCCATTTGTGAGTTTCATTTAAAGTCAAACTCTCAATGAACTTAGCTCACTGAAATTTATATTAGAAAAAAATCGAAAATGAAACATTGAGAGGAAAACAATTCAAGATTGTTAATCATATCTATTGATGTTATTGCAGAACCAAACATAAATGATGATATCATATCTTATTTAAGATGCTTCTACAATTTTATGTTACACACATTATCATGTCAAGTTTCTCCAATAAACCATTCGAAAATTAGTTCTTTGAATGGAAGAAAAAAAGAAGAATTCATTACTCTATAAAATTTACTTAGATACCCTTAAATGAATGTTAACAAATTATCATAATTCAATTTAAAAATATAGTAAATTAAACAAAAAAAAATACAAAATGAATCAATGTTATAGGTTATGTAATCACAATGATAGGTTTTCTTTTATTATTTTTTTGGCAAAATTGCATATTTAATCCCTTAACTTAATTTTAGGTAATAATTTGGTCTTTTATCCTTTTTTCATTTCAATTTTGTCCTTTTGGTCGATTTGCTTATGAATTTCCAAGCTTCAAATTCATGGTTTTATTTTCTTATGACCTTTCAATCTTCAAACGTATGAGTTTCATCTATGTTTGCATAAAAATATTAGATTTGAAGCTTGAAAATTCATATAAAAATGGACCAAAATGACAAAATTTGAAATGAAAAAAAAAAGATAAAGAACCAAATTGTCATATGAAATTAAGTTAAGGGACTAAAGGTGTAATTTTGTCTATATTTTTTTGTCTTTAACTCTTTAAATTTTAAGGGAATGAAGCCCTAGTAATTTATAGCTCAGTCACAAGTAACTTAAATCTAGTCAATATTGATTACTCAGTTAAGATTTTGAACTTGGGGTTACACCAATGATTTATTTTAAATTTGGGTTTTTCTATAGAAGTTGAATGCATGGTTTTTAAGACAATTATTTCTATTTTAATTTTTTTAGCACGTGATTTTGGGCACATGTTAGCATTTGTCTTTAAATTTTTATACTCCCTCCATTCCATATTAAGTGACTCATTTGCAAAAAAAAATTGTCCTAAAAAATTGACACATTACACTTTTCAATACAACATATTTTTCAAATATAACTCTAATTAATACTATTTTCATCACTCTCAATTCAATATATTCCACTTTGCATTTATGATAGTGGATAATGCACAAATACTTAAAACCATTTTCCTTTCTCCTTCATTCATACATTCTTTAATATGTGTGGAGTGGGTAAATAACTCGGTTAATCTGAGACGGAGGGAGTATCAAACATGTGTTTTAATTTTTAAATCTCACAAACATAAATATATGGTCAATAGTTAAATATGATGCGAGTGTGTATATAACACCATTTGTTAAGAAAGGTTTTTTTTTTTTGGTTACAATTTTGCTATGAAAGGTTACGAAAATCAATAGTTAACGGTTAACTCCCGTATATGGAATATATTTACTTCAAGAAAAAAAGAGACTATGATCATATTTATTTGTCTAATAAAAAAATACAAAGATTGCCATTCAACCAGGGTATCAATTTGATTTGAAATTTAAATTAGGATTACATCAAATTTGAATCAATTGCAATTATTTGATTCGGTAAATAATGATAAAAGTATATATTCCTCAAAAAAATGATAAAAGTATATAAAAATGAGTCTAAATGAGAAGAAAAAAAAAACTACATTAAAAATTAACATCGCTTTTATATTAGGTATAGATATAAATGTTATGGGAAATTCCTTCCAATATTTCAATCTGATTCTTCTTTTTTTGGGGTATAATAAATTCAAGCTAACTCTAGATATGAATTGAAATGAAGTTGGTCACCAACAGACAGTGCTATATACTCTTGCCTAAATTCAGTTTTTCTAAAAATGGAGGTTAGCATCGAAAGATGCATGTCTGGTGTGAAACCAGCAGTGAATTGGTTTCGGTTTGCTTGGCTTGAACTGTAACGTGCATGCGCATTTGTTGGATTTGAGTACACTAGAAAAAGGAAATATTAATTCAAGATGTTGACTTTCATTTAATTAATTAGATTATCATCACTTGCAAGATAATCAAACTCACAAGGACACCGACAATGCAACAAAGCTATTTGAATTTTGAAGAAATTAGGGTAACAAGATAAGGAATCAACAATAATAAATGTGATATATGGGTGTTCAAACTTATCAATCCACTACGGCTATATAAAGTCGCGATACTAAGGGTGTGTTTGGATGGTAGGTTTAGGAGAGGAAGAGAGGAGTGAATTTACTTTTCATTTTTAAATTAAGGATATTATGAAATGTTTTTTAAAAAGTTAACAAATTAATATGATAAACGATCATATAATACTTCAATCAACTTAATTTATTTTAGAAAAACATGTTATATATAGTCCGTAATTTAAAAAAGAAAAGTAAACTCACCACTCTTTTTCCCTTCTAAACCTTCAATCCAAATACACCCTTACCCTTTGTTTAGTTCGAATTTTAAATTGAAATATTAGTGTGAAAGTTAAGATCACATTATTAGTGTTTAAACCTCAAGTCCGCCGCACACTATTTCGATATATTATCCGTTTTTGGTTTTCTGGGTATGCCTTACGTTTTGTTCTTAGTTGAAAAACACATTGGTGTGTAGGGGAATGTGAGTGTTGTTTATAAATTTTAAAACTTACATTAGTTTTGATCCCAAGAACCATGTGATACTTTTTGGTGTACTAGAACAATAATCCCACAGTCGAGGCTAAGGCAATAAAGAGTTTGTTAGCCCTCGTGCATGGCTAGACTCTCGGCTTCCACATTTCGCGCCAATGTTATAGCCTCAAATTCACCACACCACTTTTTTATGTTGTCATTTAGGTCTTTTGTGTTAACCTTCAAGCGATTTGGTCCTTAGTGGTCATGATAGGTGGAGGAGTGTGATATTGTTGTGTATAAACTATCCTTGACACTAGTTAACATTTTCTTAAAAATAAATATTATACGATTGAAAGATAAGTCAAATTTCTCTCTTAAGTACAAATTTAGACAAAACGCTAATTGTTAAAAAAATTAATACAACTATCGACTTTTTTAATTTTTATAATTTATTTAATGAGACCCATTATTTAGAGATAGATGTATTACTAAATTTTGGGAGAGGAAGGAAACTTTGGCACCTAATTTCTATAAGGCAACCTCATGAAGGTATGAAGAATCTCAAACATCTAGTTGAAGACATATCTTTAGCATATCCTACTACCCTGCCATGAAGTCATGTGAAAGTTCAAGCATTTGCAACTTGCAACCATCGAAGAAACGATATAATAGTAAGTCTTGCACCAAATATCTTCCCACTCATTCCAAAGAAAGGCATGGGAGACCATAAAAATAAAGAAAATTACAATAATATTCTTCTAAATAAGAGTCAATCAAGTTGATTTTTATTGTTAATTTGACATTATCTAATGTTAATATATTTAATTAAATTTATTAAAAAGGAATATATTTATAAAATAATAATAATATATTATTTGGTTGCATTATTATGGATATATTATCATTCTCCTTTTCAAATTGACTTTATTTAGAGATATTTAAGTCATTTTATACTTTTATTTTTTTTCTTCTCATTCTTTATTTTCATTTTTCCTTATATACCAAAAACAATCCTCTTATTTTCTAATTTTTTTTCTCTTTTTTTTCCTTTCAATTTCTTCACTCTATCTTACTATCATAAATCAATTACATAGGCAAATTCCACCAAAATTCTAATTAACCTTATATGCGCTGACACTGTCATGCATACTTCATACCGTTGCTGTTAAAAGGGAACATTGTCATGCTTGGACAGCTTGGTTTACTACATTGGCCAAATCAAGAATAGTTTAACTGCACAAAATTAAAGGAATATTATAAATTAATGGTGCCTTGGAAGTTGGAAGAAGATTTAGATTTGCGGCGCTAGCTAGTTGCACTTGCACAAAACAGAGAGTATAGTCAAGTTGCATGTTGATAAAAGTTACGGTTATTCAGATACCAAACTTGCTTGCAAATCAAGCACCACATTACATGCTCTGGAATTTTACGAATAGAAAATTATACTATCAATCCTTTTTTATAAATATCATTTTTCATATATATTAAAAATTGTCTTATAATTAGTTCATTCACTATTGTGGATGGTTTTTTTTACCGTGTTATTGGTACGAAGTTTTCACCGTTATTTAATGGTTGATCAATCTTGATCGAAACATGTCATACATGTAAGGCGGAGTTATCTTGCTTCAACCAAATTTTCTATAATTTATTAGACATGAAGAATAATTTACACTATAAACATAGTATTTTTATTAGTTAAAAAAAGTTAAACGAAAGAATTACCATGTTACAGAAAGGCAGGCGAATTCTGTTGGCACCGCAATCTTGTTGAGTTTCAAAAATGTACATGCATTGTTGGTTGGATTTGCCTTTTCATGATTTAATTTCATGTGTGTAATTGACATATTAGAAGAAAGCATAGTTCTATGTTGTAACAAGTACATCCTGATTCCATGTACCAAACCTCAATCACGTGCTATCAAGTAACCCTATATTGGATTAGATTTTACGCATTTATGTTTCCTCCAATTTCTGCAATCCCAATGCACATTTTATTCCACCAAGTTGTGTGCATTGTTTCATACTCATTCTTTCATAAACAAGTTGTATACTCCAAATAAAATACTAGGAAAATATGAACACTAATAAAATAGAAATTAAGAAAGAGTGTGATATGATATATTAGAGAAGTGACGAGAATGTTGTAATAGAAAGAAAATGAGGTGTTGAATGGGTGGATGTAAATCAAAAATGTTTATAAATCGTTGTTGAGCAAAATATAGGTGAAGCTTAACAAATATTTGTTGGCATGTAAAACTTACCTTCCAACAATTGAACTCGAAAGATCATTATAATGATGATAGTCAAGACGGATCAGGACAACCCTTCCAAATTTGAAAATATCAATTAATCTTCTCTTCAAAATCAGAAAATTGAGATATTTTGGTTGACCTTAAATGATTTTAGTCTCCTAAAATTATAGTAAAGAAAATAGTTTAGACTCATTTTAACATGAATATTTGTGAATAGCATACATAATGAATGAGACTACAATTTATAAAATGCATTCTAGACCATGGAAACTATCAATGCAATCTAGATGGTACAAATTATCGGTGCAATCTAGATCATGTAAATTGTCTATTTAAATCTAAACCATACAAACCAGTTGATGCAATATAGACCATACAAAAATGTTCATGTAATATAAACCATGCATAAAATACAGTGATTGTCATTGTTGTAGTTGTCCCCGTGTATGCATTTGCCTATGATGCTCACTTGAGACCGTAAAAATTTGGTCAATCCTATACAATTAGAGACATTAGATGCAATTTATTATTTTTGAAAAAATATAAAAAAAACGGAAGTCGTTAGTATTAGTAACGTGTTCCTTTTTTTAAAAAAGTAAATTATAGTTGTTGTTTTCGTTCACTACTTAGTAAGTAAACTAAAGTCAGATTGTCACTGTGGTTGGTCAATGTCACCAAATATTATCTCACTCAAGTGCTATCTGTGTGGCCGCCACTTCACGACATACCTTAAATGTAATATTTTTATTAAAAAAATTATAGTTTGATAAAAAAATAAAAAAAAATCACCGACACCCATGATAATAAAATAGTTAAGACATCATTATCATTGGTTCACATACTATTTGGATGGTTGATCATGAAATTAGTTATAACTTAAAAAATTAGTTATGATCATATTTGACATAGTAGTGAGCTCTCACTTTCCTCTAGATGCATTAAGTTTCTTGGCCGACGGTGGCAATTGGAGACGGACCCGCACATGATATGATAGTGAATTTTTCTGTATGTAACAATCCTATGACGGCTCTAGATTGATGTGAAGGGTACTTAAGTTAAGGTCACATGAGTGAATTTTGTCACTTTTCCCTTTGGTGCAATGCAACAAACAAAGTTAGGGGGCTGATTTCTAGTCAATTCTGCACATTTTCAAGGCTCTTTCAAGTTTGTTGCATTGTATTCATTCCTCTATTATTAGTGGGACCAGTTGATTATGGACAATGATAGGCTACAATTTTGTTAAAATATCAAAGTTTTAGAGAAATAGGGCCCAGTTATTTGCATTCATGAAAATTTGATTCAGATTCATGAAATATGAGTACGACCTTCTAATTTTAGCTCTCCAGTCACTTTGCCCCAACATCAACGTTTCTGATTTGTTTCCTTTCGGCTTCAGGGAGTGGGATTTTTGTTTTGGTTATTATAATTTTATGGGTCTTGCTCTACAAAGTACAAATCAAACACCGACAATATTTAAAAAAAATAAATAAAATTGAAGTGGTTGATTATAACTACAAGGGAAATGCTAACAAGTGTTCTTAAGACATTTGATAAAAAGTTTAAAGTGAAAAGTTGATTTTGAAAATTGTATATTCAATACATTGAAACATTAAAAACTAACTTTTTTAACATAAAATTTTGTCAATTATTTCATTTTTTAAATCTTTAACAAATGTCTTAAAATACTCGTTAGCAAGACTTTAACTATAATAATTTGAGAAGGAGAAAGTATATGCAAGTTTAATTGTTGGTTGTTATTTGGGTCCCACCTTATTGGGTTTAGAACCTCAAGTCATGAAACCCATTCCGGTGCATTTTCACTTGCATTGCCTCTCCTCCAATCACATCTTTCTCCTTCCCATACTCTTTCTTTTTGCAAGGAATGATCTTATTTATTATTTCAAATTTTAAAATGATATTTGTTCCATTTGGACAAGTTGTAATCTGGGGGCTGCAAGAAAGTCTTGGTCAGGTTTTAGTTAAGAGGAGAGCTGTAACTTGTAACTTGCAACTTGCAAGTTGTGTTGTGATATTTTAATTAAAAATCAACATAGGCTGAGTTCAAGGAAAGTGATAACAACAACATAGATGAGTTAGTCTAGGTTCGAATAATGCTTGGTCGTGATGCAATGTTTAAAGTGTAAGATAAACGCATTTTTATATGTCCATTGCCGCCCAATGCTAGTGGAACAATCATATGTACCAATTATAAAAATTAATTCTTTTAATGAACATATATCATCTGTGTGTAATGACAGAGACTAATCTATTGAGTTGGGTATATTCCGGTGGAATTTATACTTTAAATTATAACGCTGAGTTTTTGACACTACCGATTTATACATACATAAATCATATATTTTACTATTTTGCAATGGTTTAAATAAGTTTTAGGATTTGTCAAAAAATAATATATACGTTTTTTTTAGGCCGTAATAGTTTATGATTTAGGAAGTATAGTACTCAAAATTGTTAGTGTATTTTTTTTTTTGAGGGAAAAATTGTTAGCGTATCACTATCAAACTTTTAGTGGCAAATATTTATCCGAATGTCAACCTTAAGGGTCTATGGGGAAACAATTGAATTATAAACAGCTTATTATTCTTTTCCAGTTTCATTCAATGCAACCAGGGGCGGACCTGGACTTTCAAAATCAGTGGGGCTATATTTTTTTTGTCAATTTTGCAAAATCAGGATCACCTCGAACATTTCTAACATAACTCTGAAGTTGACGGTGCATCACCACTTCTAACATGTCCTTAAAATCATTTGGATAAAGCTCGACCATCCTCAATAATTTGTCCACATCAAAAGCTGCATATGATGAAGTTGGACTCAAACAACTTAATTCACTCTCATTCGACGTCAATAAATCAATTTTAGTAACCAATAAATCCCCACTTTTATGGATTGCTAGTTACTCACTCTTTTTTTTGAGAGAGAGCTAGTTACTCACTCTTATTCTCTCAATAATACAACCTAGTTCAAGTTCAACACCAATTCCAAACAACCTAAATCAATTTTAGTAACCAAACCAACTTCAATTATGTGCATTGTGCTAAGACTAAAAGACAAGAATATGATTCAATTAAAATCTGCAAAGTGCCGTAACAGATAACAAACCTAGGAAATCAAATTGGTGAAGAAATTGCAAAGTTCCTATAATCGACATAAAAAAAAGGGAACAATTAAAGTTTTAGCAAAACCAACAAGTGCCGATTTTAATAACCAAACCAAACCCTAAAAGTTAAAATCAAATTCAATTTCAGTATTGCTATCACTACTACTCTTACTATCTTAATTCAATTTCAATTTCTATATCATGATTCAATTACTCTCACTACTATAATCAATTTCAAAACTGAACTGAGAGAGAAAAAGAGAGGAGATGGGCATGGACTGACAGGCTAAGAATGGATAGGAGATGGGATTACCATGACCGGCTGAGAGAGGAGATGGGATGAATGGCATTTTGTTGTTGTTGGGTTTAAAGGAAACGCGTTTCTGCTGAGAGGAGAGAAAAAGGAAGAATTCTGCTCTTTACCCAAACGGTTCTGCTCATTTATAAAGTAATTGTCCAATTTGCCTCTGCGTGAGTTAACTCACGCTGCGTACTGTGATAAGCCTGGGCAAAAATTCCTTCAACTTCCAATCAAACAACACTCTAACAACAAGAACAAGTAAGTTTTCACTTAAATTATGTTGGTATGATAGATTTTTTCACTTAAACTATAATTTTTTAGGTTTAGTGTTTTGTTAAAATTTTGATTTTTTTTTTTGCAAGAAATGATAGAATGTTACATGTAAATGACTTATAGTGCTTAATTGTTATGATATTTAGATGTTTGCATGATTATGTTAGATTTTTTACACGTAGATTAGATTTTTTTAGTTTTAGGGTTTAGTTTAAATTTTGATTTTTTGGCTAAGAAATCATACAATGTTACATGTAAATCACTTATATTGCTTAATTGTTTAGATGTTTGCATGTTTATGTTGTAGTTATCATTTTTAGGGTTTATGTATAATTTGCACTCCAAGTGTTTGATGAAATGTTTGAATGAGTTTTTGATTGATTGTTTTTAATTTCTTATTGTGTAGATTTGAAGCAATGGCTGGATAGATCGACGTTCATGTAGAATTCAACGGCGGAGAACCTCAGAGGTTGAAGGTTTGGTGCCTTGGTGTTACGTTAAGAGGTCTCAAGGATCAACTTAATGAATTCAACCAAGGAGTCAACCTCAGACACACAAGGAGGGTGAAATACGTTCGGTATAAACGTCCAACGCTTGACGAGGGAAGAGTATCGTTCACTTGGGTGGAATTAACAAACGACGAAAACGTGAAAAACATGTTTTGGGAGCACAACATGTTCTAGTGGATCAATATGGGGGTAACGTTGCAGAGATCAACTGAAGATATAATCAACAGTCTGATTCCGCCAGAAGATCGTGATTAGGTATGGAATGCACCTTCCAACTACAACAATTATCTTCCTCTGGATGGGGTAATTCAAACTTGTTAAACGACAGTTCCCAAGCATTCACCCGGAAGTGTTATTGTTTCATTCAAAAGATTAAATTCTTGTTAGTTTAGTTTAGATGAAGGTATTGAAGTGTCAAAGACTGGACCTCATTCTTTTGGCACTTGAATACAATCATCTAAACCAAACTAACAAGAATTTAATCTTTTGAATGAAACAAAAAAACTTCCAGATGAATGCTTGAGAGTTGTTGTTTAGCAAGTTTGAATTTACCTCATTCAGTGGTAAGATAATTGTTGTAGTTGGAAGGAACATTCTCAAATGTAATGTAATGTAACTTTTATTCGAATTTATTCAATACGCAATTTTAATTCAAATTTACGCTGAATTCCCGAATGTAATTTTAATGTAACTTTTATTTGAATTTATTGAATACGCAATTTTCATTCGAATTAACGCTGAATTTATTCTTATTTATTTATTTACTTTATTGGAATTTATAAATTAAATACGCAATCATAAGACGGATACAAAAATTAACAAAAGTGTGGAACAACCGGCCACAGTAGCGTTAACACTAGCGTGACTTAACTCACGCTAAGTTGGCCGGTGGAATTTGTTCAAGAACACGTTTTTTTGAAGTTGGTCAGTTATTCAACCTTCAATTTAACTCATTTTTACACTTTTTTTTAATGTTTTGACTGCATTTAGTACCAATAAAACCTATGCTACCCATTTCACCCTATAAATAGTGATGTAGTATCAAAAGTAAGTATTTTTGTTATCGTCTCCACAGGGACTGGTGCGATATTCTAAGCCGTTCAACAATCGGTGTCGTTTTGAGCTAGGGTTTTCTGATGGTTTTGTTTCATAAATTATTAAACTACGAAATTGTAAAAGGTCTGAGAGTTAACAGGGAAATAAGTATGCTGGGATTAAACTTCATCAACCTACTTATACGTATTCTCAGATTTGGGTTGCGGATTCTAATTATCAATCGATATTATCACGTATTGCTCAACAACATCATTCGTGTCCAAATGATATCGTGATTTCTATTGAATCGTTTAATTGTCGATGTCTCACACTATTAAACGGTCCAATAGTCGATTGTATCTTTGTATCGTCGATGTCTCGCACTATACAATGATACAAAAGCTTTAAGTTCCAACATCCAAAGTGATTATCAACCTAAGTTCCATGTCTAGAACAAAAGTATTGATAGAAGATTATTCTAACCTAGATTCAAAAGGTATTTTTCAATCACAATTCAAATCCATAAGATCAAAACATGGAAAGCAAGAATAACATCAATATCATAAGATGAATTAGAATCACACAACATCCCAATCAAAGGGAATACATATTAATAGAGTTAACTACATTTAATCCCAACAAAAAGAGTTTAGTTACTCATTGTTATGGTAACCTTACAAGGAGAAAAGAAGAGGTGGAATGGAACCAAGCCATGATGTCTCAATGATCTTGTGTCTTCCTTCAATCCTTGTGCTCCTTGCTCTTTAGAGTCTCTATGTGTTTTCCCCTGTTCTCTCTCTTCCTAAAGTGGCATAAGATATCCTCTAATAATCTGGTATCCTCCTCCCTCTGATCTGTTTGAAAGGCCTTTTACACTTTTTTCTCTGACTCAACTCGCCTCGCGAGTAGGTGTGCTCGCCATGGCGAGTTGAGCTTTCTTCCCCAGTGGGTTTCTGCCACATTAGCTCTAAGGGGTTAGACCGCCTTAACTCGCCTCCCGAGTAAATATGCTCGCCATGGCGAGTTGTGCTCTCCCTACACTCGCCATGGTGCATGGGAGGCAAGTAACTATGCCTTCCTGCCTTTGCTTGCTTTTGCTACTCGCCATTGCGAGTTGGAGGCGAGTAACTTCAACTTTCTGCCTCAGCTCGCCTTTGAGCTCGCCGCGGTGAGTTGACTTTTGCATTTCTTCATGTTTTCTTGCTTGTAAAGTGTCCAGGCGTGCATTTTCCTACAAAGAGTTGGCATTAGATGTGAAAAGCATAATTGAATGATTCTTCAGTATTTGTGAGCTTTTCGCAGGATAACTTGTAAACGAAGTAATCAAAGTGCCTAAAATATATAGTCTATTTAACTCCTTTTTGACACTTCTCAAATAGCCCATCTAAAACTCACTATTTTCTCACACCATACATTCTCTTCTCCTCCTCACTCTTTCACCTTTATAGTTTTAGTTTTTTTTAGCTTTTTTGGGGGCCAACTTAGTGGTAAAAAAGGGTCAAGGAAGGCGGTAAAATAGGTCAACCAGCTTGGGACACAGAGGTCAACCCTCGGGGTAAATGTAAATTTGCTTCTTTTTACCCCCAAAATCTTTTTACCTGGGTAAAAAGACTCTTTCTTGGGGTATAAAAAGAACCACATTTACACTTACCCCGAAGGGAACGATGTCTTTTTGCCCCAAGAAGGCTGGTCTCTTTTGCCACCGATCTTGATCCTTCGTTACCCCTAATTTGGTATATTTTTACCTCAAAGAAGCATATTTACTTTATTCCAATAAAATGTATCAAATTATGTATTATGTAATTGTATCAAAGTATTAATAAAATGAGGTTTTATTATGCAATTGTTGAGAATTTATATTAGCATTTATATTATTTATATTACCATTTGAATAATTATTTAATTTCGAAAAAAAGTTGCATATTATGTAGCGTGAGTTAACTCATGCTCCAGTATTTGTAAATTAACACTAGCGTGAGTTAACTCACGTAGTGTATTTTAACTCACGTAAATTATACACTAGCGTGACTTAAGTCACGTAAGGGCATTTTTGACATTTACTTTGGAAATGAGCTGAAACGTTTGGGTAAAGAGCAGTTCTCAAAAAGGAAAACGCTTTTCTACTTTGTTGATTCTATCAAAGGAAAAATTATTGGGCTGGGCTACATATAAAAAAATTCTTGGGCCTGAGCTGGTGTGGCTATTGCCACACCCTGCCCTGCTCAGGTCCGCCCCTGAATGCAACACAAAAGTTGAATAAAAATACCAATTCGCTTCTATTGTGTTGGATGTTTGAAAGGAATTGAGTCTATCTTGAACACGACATATATTTTTAATTTATATTGGTGAAAGATATTTTGTGTTTTACGTGTTGCATCAATAATTTACGCTTTACTTCTAATTTTTGCGTTTTGGCAAATGAAATGATGGGGGTGAAAATGCAAACGTTGGGTTAGGGGTGTAAAAATGAAATGATGTTGGATTATAAAAAAAAAGGGTGAAACAGTTGATGATTGAAGTCTGGTAAATGTTTGGCGCCTCTTTGCGCTTATTGCTATGTATACCCCTTTAAACCAATTATGTCTTTATACGTCCCCTCAATAAATAAAAATTTGGGGCCCTATGGGCTTGTGGCTTAGGCCATTTCTATCAATATCGTTCCATTTATGTTAACAACTAGGGAGGGTTGACGTTGAAATCCATTCAAAAATCCAAACATTGTATGGTCCAAGGAAATGGACCTTTAAATTGAACTTCTTATCTCAAGAAAATTACTCTTCTCACTTCTTAAATTGTATTTTTTTTTCAACTGTCATTGGTCCAGTGGTAGTTAACTATCGTTCGACTTTACAGATGCAGTTTAATGTCGTTGGACACTTTTAAAATCAGTTAAACCAATTTATAAAGTGATTGAACTGCTATAAAAAGTGTCCCACAACACTTAACTACCGTTGGAAAGCTGAACGACAATTAACTGCTAACGGAATATGTTTTTTTTAGCAATTGTGTAAGTGAGAAGAGTAATTTTCTCATCTCATGGATACATTACTGAGGCCGGCAAAACTAGGGAAACTTTAAAGACAAGTTCTTAACATCCCCCACCTCCTTTCGCGCATCTTTCAAGTTCCTAACATATTTTAGAATTTTTTTTTATGTAAAATATGTGTTCAACTTATATAATCGATCTGGACTATATACACACTGAGAGAACACATTGTAAGCAAAACATATCGAGTAACACAAACTATATGCCTAATATTAGAAACACACGTAAACAAGATATTGCAAACACACATAAAAATAAATTCAAAACAAAACCCATCAAAATATTATACATGCATAACAAAATATTCGAATGGAAATACAAAAGCCCTACTAGGTAACACATCCCTCAGCACTGGTGTCGAAGCCACTCTAGAACTCCGGTGGGCCACGACCCACTTTGCAAAAAAAATATCTTGTGATCCACCATCTTCTCCATCTCAATATATGTTACTATCACACTTTCAATAGATAAATATTTGAACTTTTAAGGTATGTAATTTAATGTTTCGATGGTCAAATTTGTGTTTAATGCTTATTGAAACATAAATTTTGTGTATACATATTATAGTTTATTTTCGTAACCCACACATACTTTTTTTTTTTGGATTCGTCACTGCCTATCCCCCCCTGCGGCGGTACACCATCCCTCCTCGTGCCTGTGCAATGATTTTCTCCAAAGGTTGCCGGACTGGACTCCTCTTCTCACCCCCC
>Ga0228710_1007146_pt1 | contig 16629 bp, 8 predicted proteins | sample MedpolnodulmetaG_FD_177995 | JGI IMG/M metagenome (GOLD analysis project Ga0228710, IMG submission 177995) | Root nodule microbial communities from Medicago polymorpha collected in Santa Monica, California, United States - pink nodules | ecosystem: Host-associated > Plants > Roots > Nodule... | reverse complement strand
TACACCCCCCCCCCCCCCAACATAAGAGAAATATGATCTTTTGACTCCTTATCTTCTCAAAAAGTTGCGATTATGGCCCCTTTTTAGGGACACATGGCGTTTTCTCAACAATTTTGGGACGAAAGGGACCAAAATTGTAATTTTTTTAATAAGGAGCCAAAACCGCAACATTTTGAAACTTAGGTGTCGAAAAGTGCAGTTTAGCCTACAAACTATTAAGTGTATTTTTATTTTTATTTTAAATATATCATTAATTAATAGTATTTGTTTGTCTTTAAATATGAAAAGTCAAATTAAATATACATACCGACAAAGTACAATTTAGTAAAATTCACACAAACTAGACACATTAACTACACTACCAACTTTTCTTAATATATATGAAATTAATTACAGGGACTAATAACAAAGAACGAAGGGAGTATATGTAAAGATTGATGTTCGAACTCGAATTTTCCACTTGTTCGTCTTTAAAGGTGAAATACTTGTCATTAGACTACTTAACAAAATTAAGTCATATATTAAAATTTATACTTGTGCAAAAGAGCGGAGCTCGGTGTCAAAGTGAAAATAAAAATTTAAGTTGAAAATAAAAACAAAAAAAAGCTATTTATTAATGTGTAATAACATAAGTATATTCATATTCCCGTGAGCTTAGCTCAGTTGGTATGGACATTGCATAATTTATGCAGGGTTGGGGTTCGAACCTCAGACACCTCATTTCTCTACATTTAATTGTGTGAGCTTTAGCCACTAGGCTACTAAACCCAAAAAAAAAAAACATACATATATTCCTTAAAATAAAAACATAAGTACAAGTGCAACCGGTCAAAATAAAGAACGACACATACATATAAATTTGATTTCCAGCAAAAAAAAAATATATCGAACCTTAATGAATGCATGCATAATTAATTAGAGATAAAAACACAATTAATATATTATTTTTAAAATTTAAAACAAATCATTTTGAATCTTAGATAAATCATTAATAGTTGATTTTCTCTCATTCTCATAAATTCAACATGACTTCTGATGTCACGCATTTCAATCATAAACAATGGCATAAATTACATGCAAGAACCACCAATATATTTTGCACACATTACATATTTCATGAGTTATGTTTGTCATATGAGAATAAATATTATATATGTTAGAAATACAAAGTGATTATATATTTTTTGGTTACCTTTCATCAAATGTTATGATTTATTTGATCTTTTAAAAATTTATCTTTCTCGTATTATCTTCGTTCCTACAAAAGCCTTGAGGTTCATATCTAGCAATTTCATCATTTTTACTAAAATAAAATTATTGCATATCTTTTTTTTTGGTTCAAAAATTATTGCATTTCTACTAACTAGTAAATGTGGGATTATTCCGACAAGAAATTGGGATTGGCTATTGTTTCCTTCTCTAACACTCTGGCAAACTCAATCGATCACTTTAATTCTTTGTCAATTTTAAAATTTCATAAAGAATTTGAAAATTTTCAACAAATGCAAATGGATAAAGATGCTTAATTGTAAAAATTGAAAATATAAATTAATAAAATTGTTGAGAAGGTTATTAACAAACAAAAAACACACATATCATCAATTTTAAAATACACTTACAAAAGTTGTTTCTTGTTACTCCCTTCGTTTGTTTTTTAATTGTTGTTTGATTCTTTTTCTTTTTTAAGATGTTGTGTTATTCTTGATTATATTTTTTTTTTAAGGTGTTGTGTTATTCTTGATTATATTTTTTTTTTAAGGTGTTGTTTTACTCTTGATTATATGTTTCTATTTAATCCTTGTTTTGATTTTGAAGGTATAATTTGTTAATTATATATTTTCATTTGTTTTTTTTAAAGAAAATTATACCTGCTCATACTCTATTTCAATAAAACCAACTAATCATATGTATTTGAAAAATTCAAGCTTGTTATTTTTGTAAACAAAGTTTTTTTTCTTCTTAAGATTGTAATATTATGAAGAGTATAAATTCTCTATAAATAAGATTGTAATATTGTTAAAAAATTAAGTGTAAATTAGAAGTAAAAAAATTAATGGAAAAAAATTGTTTATTATAAGAGAAATAAAGTGTTTAAGAAAAAAAGAGTTTGTTGATTTCATGCTTACTGTTTTGAGGACCAGTAAAAAAAACATAGGGAGTGTTACATATAATGTAAAATTGGTTGACTTCAAAATTCAATTTGTCACAAACACGACAAAGGATGTTACACAAAGATAAAGGTTTCCGACATGAATTTCTTTTTTTGTCTGTCGTCAAAGTCATAGATCTCGCGTCCCAATAACCAACGCGATATTAAGAAGCTACAAGTAGAACCAGGAAAAAAGGTACGTATATCCACTGTGAAAACAAACACACACGTTGTAGAACCAGGAAAAAAACGTACGCATATCCACCGTGAAAACAAAGCACACGTAACTCTAATTTGTACCCTTGTAATATAGCTGAATCCTTTTTAGTTTACCCTATTGAAACGAAAGGATAATGGGAGCCACCATTTTATAAAAAGGAGCAGCAATATATGCAATTATGGACACGCATTATATAATAATTTTTTGTTGATTCAATAAATTGCAAAAAAAAATTCATTCAATCGGTTGCATTATTATTTTTATTATTATTATTATTGAAATCATCTCTTATCGTCTCAGAACTCTCTTTATTCTGTTGTAAACTCATCCCTCTTTTTGTCAGGGGAAATGACTTAACCTCTTATTATTTTTTATACCTATCTTAAAATATTTAAAATCAATTTCTATTCATCTGTAACACCGACGATTTATGCAGTAAATATCAATCATTGTTCATTTGTAATGTCAAGGGTTTAGGCAATGATAAATAATTTTGAAAAGATTGATCAATTCACAAGTCAGTTAACCCATAAAAATATCAAAATTACTAGGTTGAATCCGTCATTCAACCCTGGTTCTCCACTTGTGTGTTACAATTTCACTAATTATTATCATTTTGTCTATCTAAGAAAATATAATAGTCATCTAAAAAATTATCATATTGACTTCTATTTAAATATTGTCAAATCTATGTTGTACAAAAAAAAATTAAATGATAAATTCATATTCGACAGAAATTAAATTTAACCAGGTTGACAAAAATATATATATATATATATATATATATATATATATATATATATATATATATAGTTAGGATTTGTTGACACTAAGTCAAAAGACTTACATCAAATCTAAACTGTTTAATCTAATTAATCCAACCGTTTAATCTAATTATTCCCTAAATTACTCTCGAATGAAGAGAAAAAAACTTCAATCTTGAGACTTCTTTCCGATTTTTTGTTATGGATCACACATATCACCTAAGTTATTGAAACTTCTTTTTGATTTTAAACTTCTTTCCGATCTCAATATATTCAACTTCTTTCCCAGTTCTGGTCTATATGTATTGAAACTTCTTTCCCATTTCGGTCCAAAAAAAAGAATGAATTAAGTTCAACATAGAGTAATTTCTATCTCAATTTATTGGGGTGGGATTCAAAACGGGTAGTTAAAGTGAAACCTAACCTAAGCACCTTACTCAATTGAAATTTGGAAAAGAATAAAAAATTCAAGGATTGGAGCTTGATTAAAATACGATCTATTAAATTTCATTCCTAAAACTTCTTTCCGGTCATTTATCGGCACCGTGATATTTGCGAAACTGCAAGACTTTTTTGAGTTTACAATAGCTCTAGCGTTTTGTTTCACCTCATTAAAATGCTATCAAGTCAAAAAAGGAAAATAATTCACTGTATTCGTTTCTAATAAATTTATATGTTTGAACGCAGAGACCATTGGATTAATTAGATTAAACGGTTCAGATTTAGTGTAAGTTGTTTGACTTACATCTAGTGTCAACGGATCCTAACCATATATATATATATATATCAACAAAATAATCAAATACACGTGGAATATTAGTTACAAATTCTAAAGAAAACTTACTTGTGACAACTCGTGGTAATTACAATGCATAGTAATACTATCAGTTAAATCAATAAGATTTTTAATAACAAGATAGAGAAATGTTAGGTCACATCCTCTAACACACTCTTTAACATCCTCCAATGAAAACTTGTCATGCTGTCCATTTTTTTTAATTTAACTAGACTCTAACCCGTGCGATGCACGGGTTTTTGTAGAGTTTCATATATAAAATATCAAACTGGCTATATTATTAATCGTAGAGTTACATTTAAACTCAGAAACAATCAAACTAAGTGACAATTGAGAGTGATCGACATGCACAATCTCAAAGAAGCAAATTAACAACATTTAGTTTGCATCAACAAAAATTAATATGGAAATCAACAAAAATGAATATGGAGTTAAAGTCATTACTTTGCCAAAACAAAGTAATGTTATAGTCTACTATAGTGATTTTTGCAAATAAAAAGTCAGAACAAAAACTTCATGTAATATAATATAGGAGAAATAAAGAGGCCGATAAAATTGCAGGAAAAAGTGAAGTTTCTAATGAAAAAATTATCATATGGATCAGTCAAATTATCTACAATTTTAAAGATGCAACTTTAATATCGCAACATGTAGTTAGCGTACACAAAAAAAAATGAAAAAGAACTACTATCAATAAAGGTACCGCTAACAATAAAAAATAACTGTTATCAGAGAGGAAACCATTAGGGCGGTTGGGGCTTTAAAAAAAATGTTTTAGTCATATATTTCATTTTTGGAAGTAACAATATTTCAACAAAAATAGAAGTGGCATAGTGGTTATAGTTGTAAACCGTAAGCATACGGTACCTGGTTCGATTTCTTGGAAACTCTTTTTTTCATAAAAATTACTCAGAACCACCAAAAAAGGCGGGATCAGGATTAGGGCAAACTTTTCAGAATTGTTTAACATTTATATATATTAAGATTACTTGCAACCGGATTCATTTTAGAAGACTAACAATTATTTTATTTTATTATTTTTTGTTATTTCTAATCGAACAGTTCATCTCAACCTTTCACTTTCACCATTACTATATCTGCATGACTGCATTTAAAGTTCGGGCAAATTCAACCCTGTTTAAGGAAGGGTTTTTTTTTACCCAAATTGATAAACACTTGTAAATAAATATTAATTTAGATTTAACTTTTTGTCTTCTTTTGCAATTGCAACCTCCCATTAGTTTCTTCCATGGTGTTTTTACATTCCACCTTTTAAACAACAAAGGTTAAAAATTCATTGGAAATTACTTTGGCCACAAAGTTGCAGGAAACAAAAAAGATTAAAGTCAGACCATTGGACTCAGATTAAACAACACAAATGAAAAGCTCACAACTAAATCAAATGTCAATGATTTTTTTTCCTTCAATAAACCTAGATTAAAAACTTCACAGAAAAAATTAAACCCGTATCTCAAAAATGGTTTAGATCGTTCAAAAACCAATGGCTAAAGCTCCTTGCAAATGATAGACACAAAATATGCCACTTAAGGTGGCGGCCAATGGAGAGAGAAAGATGGGGGAGATTGAATCTCACAAAAAAGACAACTGGACTTGCGATGGAAATGTTTCAAACATGATTAGATGAGTGTTGGACAATATCAGTGTGCGACACAGATTGAAAGAAGCTTATGGAGAGCCACAGTGTTACAGATCTGAAGATGTTGTAGTTTGTTTTATTAAAAAGTTGCAAATAACTTTGTTAATTTTTTTTTAATAAAGGGTATACCTGTATAGCCGTATCAGGTTAAGTAACATAAAAAAGTGGATGGCGTGGCCAATTATGATTGGAGTGTGTTAGAGGAGTGTGTTAGAGGGTGTGTCCCTAGCATTCCTCTAAATTCTTTTCAAACTATGATCTTCCTTTAACAAAATAGTTTTAATGATCTTATTAAAAATTAAATAATGGAAAACGTTGAATATCAATTTCTTACACCACTTATTCAAAATAAAAAAAAAAGTTAGGATATGTACGTTGAATCCACGAATAACTCTAAGATGATGGCCAATGAATTTCTTGTATTACATAATTTTAGCATGTGCTTGGCACGAGTATCCATACTAGTTCTAAAACAAATACTAACAAGATGGGGAAGCATGGGAAGTGTGGATGCAATTAATGAATCAACATCATTCATTCCCTAGACCACAAAACAAAGGAAGTTATTCCGAGAGGTTTTTACAATGACAACAAAACACCCTAGCACTACACACCGTGCATTCCCAGCCAATGAGAATATCTAATTAACATGATAATAAAATCCAACAGCTTGACAACAAAATAGTACATCCACTTGTCTATAATTTAAATAAGAGCAAAATTGTCTAATCCTTGTATTTATAAAAAACAATTGGCTGAGCAGATAGATAGATGGATGACCAATTCTAATAGATTGGCTAATGGTATGGTTATTAGCATCCCAACTTACAGTTAAATAACCATGAAGTGCAAATAATTGTAGCAGCACACTCCAAAATGATCAATGCTAAGGATAATATACATCATTTCTTCAAAAGCTTCTGTGAGAAAATCTTCTTGGAATAAGGGCTATTTCGACAAATTGCTTTGTAGGACTCAATCTTTTCAACCAATAAATTATACACATGACCCTAGTTTCGAAGTAAATAGAAAACGTATTAGAAAAGAAAAAGAAACAAAAATACCAAACATATATGATAAAGATTTCACTACTCTAAAACGAGTAGAGAGCAAAGGAAATCGATAGTTGATATTTCAACACTGAACACACCATCATTTATTATTAATGTGCATACATATACATATATTTATCTTTGATTTGTTAATGAACGGATAACACAAACTTTATACTCTAAAATGAGTTGCTCATTTAAGATGAGTCAAATCTAGATAAGAGAAACCATAATGTTCATTGATCAAGCCCCAAAATGCTAAGACATGCACATGCACTTATTAGAGATATGAAGTAGGAGATGAAGTGTGTGAACAAACCTCAGAATGCCGAAGAGCTTTCTGAATAACATAATTTGCATGTGGATCTTGAAGCAATAGGTCAAAGTGAGGATCGGAAAGCAGTTCATGAATGATTTTCGCTCGATTCTCATCATTAAATACAACCAGACATTTTTCAACCACACGACTACTGAACTTCTGCATTGACATATGCACATAATTACCTTCAAATTGCAGAGTCAAAGTTGTGGCAGCAGATGGAATTCTGAAGTCCAAGACATATTGAACAACATAGTTTCTGCATAAGAGAACAATAGTCAAGAGATCCAAGGGTGAAAAAAGTAAATATACTTTATCCCATAGTTTGAAAGTATAACATGAATTCAAAATGACAAAAAAAAAGTATAATTGTCCCTCCAATAAAAATGATCAACGAGAATTGATTTGTTAGCTACAATTCCCAAAACATACAAAAATCATCAATATTGTTTCATAAAATGGTTTAAGGAACTTCATAATTTGGATTCTCTAAAGTGAGTAAAGGGTAAAGTGAGAAAATCAATGATTGTTATTTTAACAAATCACAAATCGATGATTTGTTATGATTTACCTACAATATCTATTTTTAATTGTAAAGTGAGCTGTGTTTTAAAGGAGCTGGATCCCCATAATTTAATAACACATGTGATAACTATGGACCATACTCTGTTAAAGTGAACAATTCACTTCAGAAAATAGAGTAAGATATCTCTACCATTTGACGATTATCAAAACAAATTATGGATGTAGTATTAAAATATCAATACTCGATTGAAATATGTAATATTTTATTCTATAAACTGAGAGCTTACTTTAGAGATCCCATAAAACTGAGATTCTTTCTTCTTAAAAAAATATGTTTGTAGACAAAAAGTGGATGTTTTTAAAGGGAAATGCTAAGGCACAAGTTTAGAAGCTAAATGTAGAAATTTATTTTTGGAAATTGTGCATTCAATGTCTTGAAAGCTTAAAAACTTATTTTTTCAATACAACACTAATGTTTTAATTCTTTTTTTAGGGCACAAGTTAACACGACCCATTTTTAAAAGCAAAAATTAAGTACCAAATTTATATTTTTAAGAAATATGCTTTGGATAATTACCCATATTTATCTTGAGCTAGCAAAAGTGCATTAGCAGATATTTCTGCAACCAGTCTTTGTCTATGCTCCCCACTTGAATAGCGAATGCATTTTGGTAAAACACAACATCCATGTTGATGAGTTGCAATGTCAACGCAATGTCGTGCAGCAGCAACAAAGATAAACTGGCAGTGCAAAGAAATAGAAGAAGTTTAACTTTACTGCAACAAAATATCAAATTTCGCACACATATTCTTTCCGACTTCATCAAACTCCAATCTTGAGTAGTATAGAAAATACATTTTTGACCTAGAATTTAATTTGAATCATCACAAACTAATCATTATTGATTAGTTGGCTTCAGGACTCTATAATCTCTCTACTCTTGAAATTGTTTTTATCACCTTATGTCCATACAAAATAGTTTTATTCATGTCCATATAGACTTTGATTTTATTCAATATTAAACCATATTAGTTTTACCTCTATATCCATTCAAGTGATTTATAACATGATATGGTGTATTTTAATAGCACAAGGGTTTTACCAATTTTTTTAATCATGTTCATTCTTCTTCTTTTGATTTTTCTTGGCTAATATGGATGTTGTAGTTTACCATTTTTGAATTATTGTTTTACATTGGGGTTATGTTTGGAAGACTTTGATTAGTGTAGGAAGTGAAGATTATTGTGTGGCTGCTTTTCAGACTAAATACTAGCCTTTTTAGATTATATACTAAATTTTCTCATTGGTCCTTCTTCAAAGTTAATGACAACATTCCAATGGGGATAATAGAGTAGTTAGCTAATACAAAGTTGTATCTCAAGCCACCAAAGCCTCACTTATTTCTTTCATCAAGTACTAACCTACAACAAAGCTATCATAAGCAAAATGAGCTAAAAGGCTGAACCTTTATGCATTGGAAGCCAGTAACTATAGCATTGTCACTTACACCATCACAATGCTAGCTATGACTAACTATCACTAAGGGAATAGAAAAGGTAGGAGATAATGATTAAGAGGAATAAGAAGTTTATTAGCTTTGAGAAAGTTATTGAAGAGTAAAGATTGTTGCAAACTTGTGATCTGGTCACTGAAATTGTTTTTCATGATTTAGAGTGAAATGGGTTTTTATGAGATTTTGTAAAGTTTGAAGTTTGCAGATTAATTAAATTGAAATTTGGTAAAGTTTGAAGGTTTTACTATATGTGAGGCACTTTTCTTTTTCCTCGCTATGGTCAATGAATTATAGGAAAATGTTTTCCTTTCCCTTTTTCACTATTGTTTTCTAAACTTTCATTGTCCCTGCACTTTTTTATCATGAGTTTAATCACTACGTAAGGTTGAGCCTAACTCCCATGTTTTTTGCATTCAACAACCAACAATTATAGTAAGGCGCAAGACATTTTCAAAAATGATATTGAAACTGAAGCTAAGGAGAGATCCATTCAATAATAATTGGTTTGGAATTTCAAGACTTGAAAAGATATTAAATTAGTATGCTTTTGGCCTTTAAGATATTCTTTAGTGTGTTTAATCTTTATAGAAGGTCACATTGGTGCTTTAGTGACAAACTGATAAGCAATACTTTTTAACTTGGAAATTGTAAGTTTTCTTAGCTTATATTATGTATCTTCTTTTTAACTCTTTTGCATTGCAAGGTTTATGACAGATATGGTAAATACAAGAATTGTGGTCTGCATAGCTTGAATGGTTGTTGTGTTTGATAAAATCTTATTTATTTTGTATGCATTTGTTGATTTCTTCAATTTGAAAACTAATCTACACTAAATGTTGTAATACTTATAGGTTCTCAGTCAGCTTTCATAAATATTGAAAGGGGAAAAGCTATCATTAGAAACATGTTTTGTTGCTTTCCTCCCCACTCAGGGTGTTTTTTCCTATCTATGTTGTTTGATTTCTGTAGTCTTTTCATATCAGGATGATGATTTGAACATTAAAAGCAAGGTGATCAAGGTCATGCTTTTCTTGAGAGAGATCTTGAGAGCATTTTATGACTTAGGGCATTGTGTTTAGTAGGAATGAAGCCTAATTTAGTTGTTTATGCTGTGTATGTGTTATCTTGAAATATTTATTATGGAGTGTTTGCAACAGTTATGGTGGGACATTTATATACTGGATTTAGTGTAATTTTCTTCTCATATAGTTGCAGTTACTTGACAGAATTTACGGGCAATATGTAACTTCAGGTGGAGGGCGATTGGATGGTAATTTGGAGACTTGCGGTGCAGCCAAAGGTGAGAAATTTTGACTGGAAAGTGGCCAAAAATTGTTTACTAACGCGTGTAAAACTAAGTGCATGATGGGGCGTCTATGGTGTAATATGGAGCCGGAAACACCAGAGCATGCTATACTGAAGTGTAATAAGAGTATACAAACTTGGTGAAATTTGGATTTTTGTGGTGTTATATGGAGTGCGCGCTGCCGCAGAAGATAAAATCTCTCAAATTTAGGATGTTCTTCCTAAGGAGGATATGTGTATGTTTGCTATGTATCTATGGAGTTTATGGAGGAGTAGAACTGATCAATTTGGGAAAATAAGACATAAGGTTGCTGTTATAATCCACAGAGGGAGCAGCTTGCAGGCAGAATGGTGGACTGCACGACAAAATGTAACACAGACCACAGCAGAATAGAATTTGCAGTAAGCACGGTTGCATTGGAAACTTCCTCCTCCAAATTATATTAAATGTAACGTTGATGTCGTGTTCTGAGTATTACAACAACGCGGAGATTGGAATTTGTCTTCAAGATGAGTTTGGTATGTTTATTGGATCTAAAACTGTGCGGCAGCATCCAGTTCTGACAGTTGATATCGGTGAAGTGTTAGACCTGCTAGCAGTTTTGGAGTGGACGGGGGAGCTGGACTGTTCTATTTTGCTTGGATTCTACCAATTGTAACGACACTTATGTGGAGTGAAAACTGTATTTGGATATAAATGATATAAATCATTGAAGCTGAACACTATATGTCAAGTTCTATAAACAAGAGTCTTTACTCTCTAACCATAATTTAATTTTCTGTTACTTTGTAAGAATCTATTCCCCCATCTAATATATACGTGCAACAAAAGTTTCACTTAGTATTAACTATGGAATGATACATTACATACATGTGTTATTTGATTATTTTGTTGCAAACCATAGAAAGAATATATTTTGCCTTAGTAAATACGTTAACTTATCATTAGTCAACCATTATACATCAATGATATATAAATTTAGTATATCACAACGCCAAACGGATAAATAAATAATCAATAATTTTCAACATAAAAGAAATTATCTGCTTTCAAACTTAACAAATTAATTGTTGTAAATAATTTGTTTCTTTAAATTAGTATCAAAATTTGCATTATCCTGATTTATAGACCCGTGCGGATGCATGGGTTTATAAATCGTTACCAGTAAAATAGGATAGTGTATGACCATAATGGTTGCAGGTGACAACTATCCTTTTCGAAAAAGACTTAAAAAGGTCATACCTTGTTATCTTCATTTCCTAGGCATTCCAGACAATGTTGAACCACATGATTTCCATTATTGTCTTTTATGAGAATCAAGAATCCTGCTCCAAGAGCTGATATGACTAATGAAACTTGTTGCCTAGTTTTGAGAGTCTCAATCAGCTTCTGTACAACACGAGTGCTGAAAGAAAGAAGGAGAGAAAAAATGAGTTCAAGTTCAACATTATTTCAGGATTTTACTCCTATAAAGTGAATAGATAGTAAAGTAAAATAACTTAGCACATTCATGAGTGATTATTTATGAAAGTACTTGAATATTAATCGATTTACATTGTCTAAAGTTAGTTGATCATTTAGTCACTTTAGAGGAGCCGAATCATTACTTCAATACTTAAAATAGTTGAATGACTACCCGTGAGTATTTAACGAGATTCTGACAAGCTGCCCTGGCTCCTGGATAACCATCAGTATGATCTGCAACCTCTGCTCTTCACTACATACATCCAACAACTTTTGTATAAGATAATTTCCAAAAGGACTCATCATAAGTTCGACTACATGACCAATGATCTCATTAAATATCATTTGAATATCTTCCATTCTACCCTCGTCAAACATTCTCTGCAGGAACCTGCCGCCATTTTGATCTTTGGCCATTAAATATATGCACCCTCGAGCTTCCGACAGGGAATTATACTTAGGTTGCAAAGCGAATGGTGAACCAGTCCTAGAACTTCTAGGATTTTCACATGCTCCCACAACCTGCTGCTGAATGTCTAGTTCTGACCTATGTGGATACTTAGCAAAGCCAAATTCACGCGCGGCATTTTGAAACCTTGATCGATCCGAACCTCTTGCACCAACATAATTTAATCCTTCACCCTGTAAGATGAAGCTCCTCTCACTAGTAACGGAATCCATATCAATATTTTCTTTTGGGATTCTAGCATTTGAAGGTGGCACAGCTCTAGGACTAGTCCTAGAATTACCAGAAAGGGAATCAAAAGGCAATCTTGACATTGAAACTTTATGCAAGAAATCCATTTCAAGTGAAGCTTCATTAACAGCTGAATTTCTTCTCAAGGATGGTGTAACAATCTCAGGTGTCAAACTTCCTCTAGAATAGTAATCATTCATCATCTCTCTTCTATGATAAGGAGAATCCATTGAACCACGAAAGCCATTCAATTGAGAGTACGCAATGTCTTGCAGGTGCAACCCAGGAACAGGTCCTACTGATCCAAATGAATTAGCTACTTCGTAATCACGGCTTAATGCCGAATACCTTTCAGCTCCAAGATGATTGATAGGGCTTCTCAACATAGGGGACTGAAACCCCACATAATCAGAATCCAAAAAACCTCTCTTATAACCATCAAAATCCACATACTTATCATGATTATTATAATTATGAACATTGATTGGATTCAAAAAAGTAAAATCATTAACATTACTAGGATTCTCTTTATGTTGATTACCATTACTACCACCAATGTGCATTTTACTGAAATTGCCACATAGATCAACAAACCTCTTAGACTCAGTGTTGTCCTTGAAATCAGGAATCTTAGAATCCAACCAGAATGTGTTGTTGTTAGGGCTACAGCCATACGTTCCGGTTCCAGAAGACATGGTGGATTTAAGATCCTCCATAAAAGATGGTGTCGTTGGTGATCCATTATCAGAAAACAAGCTTGAGGATGAACCATGATCAGATTGAATAGAAAAACCACTTCCAGTAGTGACAGTTGATGAAGACCTTGAAAAATTCATCTGATTCAAATTCTCTTCATCATAATAAAAATTACCAAAACCATGATTTTCCTGTTTCATTACATGATCATGAACAAGATTGTGTGATGATGTTGCGTGAGGGATCTCATTCAACAACATTTCAAACTCTTTTCCATCATCCTTCACGTTTTCTATAACCTGTTTCACCATATCAAACAAACAACAATGATTTCTTTCACAAAAAACAGAGAAATTCGATCTTGAGATAGTGATTGAAGAAGAGTGAATGACAGTAAAAACTTGAATGGAATGATCGTAGGATTAGGAATTGGATTTGATGCATTTGGGGTTTGTTTTTAAGGAGTTTGGTGAAGCATGCAAAGATTGAATACACACCGTAACAGACAACACAGAGAATAAAAACAAACAAACCAAACACCTACGTTGGCAGGCGTGTCGTGTATGTTAAGTATTCACAAACACTTTTTGTGTTAAGCTGGTATGTCTCCGCGATACTACACTTACTCATCTTTTGGTCACGATTTAACAATTTCGATATTTTTTTTTTTAAGAAGCAGTTTTGATATTTTTATTAATTGCGATTGGATTTCTGAACCGTTTCTCATAAACTTTAATTTTATTTTTATAAATATTATTAAGAAAAATTATGAAAAAGGAAAATAAATATATTCCAAAAGAATTTTATGTTGCTTGATAACTGCACGGGGTAATTTTATCGCCGCGTACGTGCAACTCCAAATATTTTTTAAGATTTTGTTTATTAAAATATTTCTTTTTATAATGTCTATAAATAAATGCCCTTCCTATCCGGAAGTTCCAGTTGAATTGAAAAAATCCCGAAATTGTTAGACCGAATGGTATGACCGGGGCTCGAACTTCGATACATACTTGTGTGTGTGAGTTTATAATGGGCTTTGTCATTTCGTCTATCTACCAGAAAAATAAATAAATGAATAAATGCCCTTCTTTTTTTACAAAATAAATACTCTCCCTTAACGATTTGTATTATTTTTACGTATTTATCACTTTTTTTGTTACTTAGCATATTTATCATTTTTTTAGCAATACATATTTATACTTTAATATCACGATATTTTTTATATTTGATTATTTTAAAATTAATTTAAACTAACTTTTTCATAGGGTACTTGAAGTATTCAGCAAAATGGAGTATTAAAAAATTCATAATAATTTTATATTTAAAATAAAATTTGCTCATTTATTAATAATTGAATAATTTAATTAATATATTTGATCAATATACAATTATTTTATAGATGCATTCAATCGTGTGTTATCACTCAATTAATGAATTTGAAAACACGTGAGTTTTTTTTAGGGATGAAAACACATGAGGTGTCATATGCATTAATTGACATGACAACACATCATTGAATATATGTGTAAAATGATTCTATATAGAGCGAACATACTGATTAAACTTTTTATAATTTAGTTTTGACAATTATTAATACTAGCATTCAGAGTTCAGACAAGCATTTTGCGCTCGTTTGTCCGCTTTTTTATTTCGCTAATGTGTACAATTTTTATAAAAAATTTATTTTAATTAAACGTATAAGTAAATATATTTTGCATTTTTAAATTGTAACAAATTATACACATCTTTTCAATGACATTAACTTCTTCAAAGCACCTGTAGGTATAATCTCCTCTGTTGAAACTTTATTTAATAAATATTTTTGGGGGTTGTGTGAAACATAGGAAAATATCATGGATTGGGTGGAACACTGTTTGTGCCCGTAAGGAGGAGGGAGGTTTGGGGGTGAGGAAGATGCGGGAGTTTAATATAACCCTTTTAGGAAAATGGTGTTGGAGGATGCTAGTTGATAGAAGTGGGTTGTGGTATAGGGTGTTGGTGGCTCGGTACAGTTTGGAGGACGGCGTGTTGAGGGAGGGTGGGATGCGTGCTTCCTATTGGTGGAAGGAGGTAGGGCGCGTGCGTGATGGAGGTGGGGGTGTGGGAGGCGGGTGGTTCAAATATAATATTTTTAAGAAGGTGGGAGATGGGAGGGATACTTTGTTTTGGACTGATCCGTGGTTGGAGCGTGGACCGTTGGCGGTGCGATTCAAATGCTTGTATGATTTAAGTGTCTTTAAAAATTCCATGGTTAGGGAGATGTTTGAGTTGGGTGTGGTGAGGGAGGTAACGCGTGGCGTTGGAGAAGGAGGGTGTGGGATTGGGAGGATGAGTTATTTTGCGGGAATCGACTAATGACCGTTGGTGTTGGCGCCTTGACACAAACGATGGTTACTTTGTTCTCAGTGTTTATCATTTGCTTACTTCTGACGTCAGTCAGATTGTGGATACGTTTTCTGATTTGATTTGGCACAGAAAGGTACCAGTAAAGGTGTCCATCTTAGCTTGAAGGCTTCTCCGCAACCAGTTGCCCACAAAAGCAAATCTGGTGACTCGTGGGATTCTTGCCCAGTAGGCGCAAATGTGTGTGGCCGGGTGTGGCGAGGTGGAAACGGCTCAACTCTTATTTGTTTCTTGCCGTGTTTTTTTGTGAATTATCGTATCTGGTTCCTGATTGGATCGGGGTGTCTGGGGCTGACCCGTCTGAAGTTGCAGCTCATTTTCACCAGTTCACTTATTTGGTTGGTGGTTCGATCAACAAACGCTCCTTTATGCAACTTCTTTGGCTCTTGTGTGTGTGGATTATGTGCACTGAACACAATAACAGGTTGTTCAGCAATGAAGTGAATTCAATGTATCAATTGCTCGAAAAAGTCAAAATTAATTCATATTGGTGGATGAAGGCTGCTAATGCAGTGTATGTTTTAGAAATCCATAATTGGTTTACGTTTTTCCTATGTACGGTTAAATTTTTCCTATGTACGGTTGAACACTTTTGTATCTTTAGTCGTCTTCTTTTCGCACGTTTTGTGCTAAAGAAGCGATTATGTGTTAATATATATTCCATTTTTACTTATTCAAAAAAAAAAACAATATACCAATAAAATATTCTTTCCTTCAATTTTTTTTTTATACTCTTATACATAAATTTGAAGGGTATATTTAAAAATGAAAAAGTAAGCAAAAAAAATCATATATTTTCTTTGTATATAATATATATAATATTTCAAAATTAAATTTCCTTCTCGATTTATTGATTAGATGATTAAATTAGTAATATTTGATTTTAGGGTTAAATATGTTTTTGATCCCCATAAATATGTCAACTTTTCAATTTAGTCCCTGTCATACCCCAATTTTTGACCTAAGATGTCACTGACACGTGTCGTCGGACCCCGATTTTCAGTAAAAAATTCGGCAGAGAGGTATTTTAAAATACCTCATTTTTGGTTCCGAGTCGGGCCCTCTTC
>Ga0228710_1007141_pt1 | contig 16649 bp, 3 predicted proteins | sample MedpolnodulmetaG_FD_177995 | JGI IMG/M metagenome (GOLD analysis project Ga0228710, IMG submission 177995) | Root nodule microbial communities from Medicago polymorpha collected in Santa Monica, California, United States - pink nodules | ecosystem: Host-associated > Plants > Roots > Nodule... | reverse complement strand
TTCGTCATGGTGACAAATCCTTCACAAACCAAACCCTAAACCTAGAACCTTATGTTGGACCTATTTTCTAAAGACAAGTTTCTCTTTAGCCTATCACATCTCCTTTCGGTCTCAGTGAGTGTGTTTCTCTAGCAATCACGCCTATTTTCATGGTTGATTGCTATTGAAATCCTTGAAGCTCGAAACTATATTGTCTCAAGGTTTGCTAGACTATTTTCATGTTTCACAATCCTTGTCTAATTTCACTTGTTCCAATATCAAAACTTCATCTTTCGATCCTTCACATGATATTTATGATGAATCAATAACAACTATTAAACTTCATCTTTTGATCCTTCGATTAATATTTGTTATTGATTATAAGAACGGTGAAATAGATTAGAAAATAGATTTACATAAAATTAGGGTTCGAGGCTTGGTTTGATAGGGATTAGGCCATTAGACTCATCCAACAATCCCAAGACAAAAAAGTCTACTCACTCATGTTCATTGTACACATAGAAGAGAAGCAGAAGAAGAACATAAAATAAAATAATAAAAAGGAGAACTTTTATTCAAAGAAACAATTGTCACTTATAATTTCAGAGAACAAAAGATAAATCAATATGTTTGCTAGCTACTCTATTTATAGCCTACAACTACTTAAGCCCCAATAAATACATCAATAGAATGTTCCACAAGAAACCACGGACTTTAGGTCAGAAATAAACTAAAATAGGTAGCTTTTTGGAGAAGCAAAAGCAGCAAAAGGCTGCCTGGAGTGGTGGCACGGCCGTGCCACTGGAAGCACGGGCCGTGCCAAGTCTTCTGGTTGGTGGCTTCATATTTTTGTGCCAAATCTTCGTATTTTCAACCCGAATCAGCTCCAAATCTCCTTTCTTTTGCTCCAAGACTCGATCCTTCAAAAAAATTTTTTTCTGAAATTAAATAACTTGCAATTGAAGTAAAATAGTTCTGAAAAGGAAATAAAAACATATAAAATCTAAATAAAATAGACTCAAATAATATATTAAAAACACTAATTATTGACTCATCATAAACACACAGATGAAGAACAGGTGTGAGTTGAGACCTTAAATAAAAACAATTGTGTTTTTTTTTTATGAAAAATAAAGTGAAGTTGACAAAACTATCCTTTAATTTCAATTTTTTGGTGTAAGCCCTAGATGCCAATAGTTTGTGTTAAACTTATGTTATGTATCATGACTTTTACTATTAAATAATATATGTCATTTTTATTATAATTGTTGTAAGATAAATAAAGTCTCTAGAATAGATAGTCCATGTAATGGAATATTAAGTGTGACTTAATCATGAGATTACATTAACATAAAGAACGTTATTCTTAAATGTATCCTTAGTCAAGCTTTAATACAATTTGGGATAATAATAAAGCGCAGAGACTATTATGTATGTAGACTGATGACCACATCTCATGGGTCATGGATCTGAGATATTAAGTCTATACATAAGTATAAATATTAGGAGTAATATTTATATTGGATTGACCCACCGTGAGAATACTACATAGTATATTATGAAAGTGTCATAAGATATTCTCATAATGATAATGGTGTGTAGCACTCTTAGACCTCAAACCACTATGATCCCTTGATGTGCACTCAAGTGCTTTATTGTCATTTAAACGTTGTATGTAACAGGATAGCCATAACGTTGGTTAATGGACACTTGACGAATCATGCTGAGGGACATGAGTGTCCTAGATGGGAGTTGTCCCTCCTTCATAACATGAGATATATCTTTAGGCCTCTTAATGAAATATGACTGTAATATTGCACGGCCATGCCAAATTAAGCCAATATGAGTTATTGGAATTATTCGTTATTCAATATGTTTCAGGATCAAGAAATATAAATATTGATCTATACAAGGGTGAAAAAATCTATGTCTTGTGATCAATATAGATGCGAGGAGAAAGGAGTAATTGTACACATGAACATTATCATGGAAAATGTTTCGTCAGATCACTTTACATTCTTGTCACTTGGATAGCAGTGATGTGTTGCGAGATACCTCTCACTGTTTATAATATTAAATTCCAACGTGACAAGAACCTATAGGGTCACACACAATATAACGATCAAAAGGATAAATATAATTAAGATTTATATTATGGGTGTGTTTAACAAATAACGCTAATTAGTTAGAAAAAGTTAAATGGGTTAATGGGCTTACGGAATCCCATTATGACTGATGACTTTCAGAACACACAAGGATTTCTATAAATATAACCCTTGTGTTGAAGTCAGAGGTTACAAGTTTTCAGAAACCCTAGAATCTCTTGAACCTCTTATCGCTTGGCTAGCATCGGGAACCAGAGAAACACCCTAACTGTGATCGAGTTGCTAGATTGATCAACTGTGATCGAAACTGTGGATGAGTTACTAGATTGATCAACTATGATCGAAACTGTTTTCTGCACTTCAAGAGGTAACCATCTTTCACTGGTCATGTCTAATTGGTAATGATCCAAGAAAAGGAAATCAAAATTTTTATTCCGCTGCATATTACTGTAATTGATTTCCCTTCACAATTGACTTAAAATTATGTCAAATGAGTTTTACGGTAGAAAACAAATGAAAATAAGTTGTTAACTTACTTTTTAATGTTTATATATATATATATATATATATATATATATATATATATATATATATATATATATATATATAGACACACAAAAACATTAATGTTCTTAAAGTCTTTTAATTTGTTAAGGTAGCAAAAAATAACATGTTATATTATATGGTTAAACCTAAGTCAACATTCAAAACCAGAAGAATCTACTTTTCACTCATCCTGTAATTTTACTGCACAAATTTTTGGAACATTGAGTGAAAAGTCAGCCTGATCCAATAGTGAACAAATGTATAGTTGCAATTTTATGGTGACAACTTTGGAAAAACAATAATTGTCAGAGAGTCTCCGGGTACAAGAGTAGCAACAGATCAATATTCCAGGACCACAAGAGAGGGATGTCTTCGTTCAAAATTTTAAGTCATTAGATATGTGGACCACATCTCTTATATATCCAACATTTTATTCATTTATAGACGATGTGAGATTTAATCAACTCAAAGTTGTAACTGATCAAGTGTGAGTTCTCACCTCCTATAGTTGGATCCAACACATGATCCACTCATGCTCCCTCACCAAGTCGAACTTGGCTCTGATACCACATGTTGGGGATCCCAAGGTCACGAGAGAAACAATCGGCCAATGCTCCAATACTACGAGAGAGAGAGAGAGAGAGGGAGAGAGAATAGAGAGAGACCACATATCCTCCCAAAACCTTAAGACATTAGATATATGTGTCACCTCTTTTTTATATTCATCATTTTATCCATACACATGTGATGTGAGACTTAACAATTCACACTTGAAATCCAACAATCTCCCCATCATTTGTGAGTTCCCACATCATATAATAGGATCCAACAAGGATCCAACTTTTGCTCCCCCACCGAGTTAAATTAAGACTTTGATACCACTTGTTAGGGAGTTCGGGGCAATGGTATAAACAACATGCCAGTTGTCTTGGAGGGATAGGGAGAGAGGGAGGGAGGGGGGGGGGGAGGGAGGGAGAGAGAGAGAGAGAGAGAGATGCACACTTCATCCAAAACATTAAGACATTATGTATATGAGTCACCTCTCAAAGTTGTAAAGGACGATCTAACAAAAAATACCTTATCAAATACAAGGGAAAATGGGGTAGTTATCGGTCGGAAACCATAAAAAGAAATCCTAATGAAGGTAGGGTTAATCTATTGACCTAAAAAGCGCGGTTTATGGGAGGCAACACATACCTTAAAAAAAAAAACTGCTCGTGAAGCCACGCGCCAACACTCCCCAGCACGCGTGAGGTCCGGGAACATAAAGGGGACTTCGGCCCCTTTCTCTTAAATCCTTCTTTTCGCCCCTTTTTCACCATTGTTCTCCAAAAGCCCTTCACAACAACACTGCCCATAAACCTAATTCATCAATTCTAGCAAAGTTCCATGAATCTCTTCTTCTGCTAACTTTTGGATACCCATAGAAGCCTGTGAATATCCAAGCACCATTATTTCTTCTTCAATTCTAGCACTAATATGGTTGGAAGAACAATTAAGAATACTACAATTGAGTGTTTTATGCAAGAACAAAGTGATACCACCCCTACCTACTCTATCAAGTGAAAAACAAAAATCAAAACCCAGCAAATAACGAAATTCTTCGATTTTATTGGTGTGGACTAAAGTCTCACTTAAAAACAGAGCATCCAGATTATAATACTGGACTATGAATTTTAGTTTAGAAACCACACTTAGGTTTCTCATACCTCAACAGTTCCAACATCCAAGACCTGGCGACCAGGTCATGGGTATACATTATTCTCCTTAAATACTAGATTATTTTTTACAGACATATCCTATGAAATTAAACTATGTGACTTAAACAAAATATTCTTATGATAGTTAGTCAAATAAATTTTCTCAAAATATTTTATTTTAAATATATTTTCAAAGACACAACAAAACCACAAATTTTATCTTCATTGAAACATCTTCTGTTTGCATATTTTCAAAAAGTTGCTTCAAAATGACAACATATAATTTTTCTGTCGAAAATCGAGCATAGCCTCCTTTGTATATAGAACATTTAGGAGAGAACTAGGCTTATCAACCTATACAAATTGCAAACATAATTTATTTGAAATCACTCGGTGCATCATGAACTCAAAATAGTCAACATAAATTTTCTATAGTCACATTTCAAGTCTGACTAAGACAACTTTGTATAAATCATAACTCAATGAATTTGCATTTGAATACCATGAATCATAGGCCAATTTCAAAGGTTTCAACGAGGCAAAATCATATTTTTCAAAAACTACACCGATTAAATCGACAATCTAACCAAGGTCATTCATATGAATCCGGAGGCTCGGCTCTATAAGTAAGAAGAGGTCCGTAATAGGATAAAAACACTTTTTTTTTAAAAGAGCAATGTTCTATTTAAAATGAAAATGAAATCCGTAAACATAAGAAATAATCATCATTGTGCTGTTAAGAAATATCTTGGGGAGGCCCAGCTCCATTGAACTGTTTGCTCCCCCAAAGGAACGGCCTGAATCTAACCATCTTTAAAATGGTTGAGAAATGAGTGAGATGAAAAGATTGTTGTTACTGAGTTAACACATCTATTAAGGTTATTGAAAATTCCTTTGAGAAATGTTGGCATGGTCTTTGGTTAGAATGTGATTTCATGCTTGTGGTCAATGTTTTTCAATTGTGCTCTCAAATGAAATTTGTTGTTTCTCATATATATAGAGAAGGTAACAATTGCATTGATAAGTTTCTTTCAAAAATAAATTGCATGGATAAGTTATCAGCATTTGATTTTCTTCTAGAAATTGTACTTGATGGACTCTTTCACCTAATTTTATTTTAGAGGATTTTTGTCCTAATTGACATATGTTTTTTGATGTTTTTTTCAATATGTCTTTGGTCTTTTTTCAATAAAATTTTTGTGCTTTGCGACATAAATATAGTTTTTTTGGTCTCAACGTAGTTTTTTTTTGTTACTAAAAAATCTTGCTTAATAATTTTCAAATCAATTTTGACTAAAAAAAAATCACACAGATATGTGATGCGATTCAAGAATAATTTTCTTTCTAAAAAAAAGATTAATTTTCTTCTAAGTTGCACCTGTTTGGAGTGTAAGGATAGCAACAGAGTAACTAAAATTGTTTACATGAAAGTGAGATTGATTCTTCTATCTATTGCATAGCTCAAAAAGAAGAAAAAGAAACATAAGTGCATGAAATAAAAGAGTAGGATGGTATATTGTTACTCAAAGAAGTAACATGATAGAGGTAGCTAGTAGCTAGTGTCCTACTTTATAAAAGCAATTTACTTAGTAGTTCAATGTTAGCACCAAATTTCTTACTTGATAGTTTCTTTTCTAATTTGGTTTAGTTGTTAACCAGTCAGATTTATTTCAAGTGAAATCTCAGCATTCTAGCTTTTACAAGTCAAATTCATGATAGTGACATTTAGGATTTACAAGCGAAATTCTAGCATTTAGACATTCTAGCATTTTAGTCCGTTTGGATTGGTATGGTAGTATTGGCTTGAGTCTCAGGTTTGATTCTCTCGGTGTCACTTTGGATGAACTAATTTAACTTCGAAAAAAAAGATATACTAATGGACTAAACCCTAAATCAACGGTTTGATTTCAGGTGGTTAATGAGTTTCGGTTAAGGATAAATAATTTGGGTGGATTTGAGTTTAAATTTTTGATGGAACAATTTTTAGTAAACATCACTTACATATGGCCTCTATACCTAGAGAATCTCGAGGGTTAACACAAAAATAAAATAAAAACTAAAGCCCACAAAATACAATCAAATAAAAAAATTAAAGTAATTGTATGAAATGAATCATATGTCATTTACTACAAATTTAATAAGGGTGATAGAAAGTTTTCCATAAAGAACTAAAAGGCCTGCTTGAGTTAGATACCTTGAGTCACGCCTAACTAAGCCAAATTAATCCATAAGCATTGAATACAATAAGGGATCTCTTGCTACCTTTATCTCCTTTTCACAATATCATCATCATCACTTTTTTTTTTTTATAGATTTTCCTAAAATGGTAAACAAAATTTATTGAAAATCTGATATGATTCAATCAACATGCTAGTGTAGATATTAAATTATCATCATGATTCACATTGTAACAATCTCCACTAGTTATGAATGAAATCTGTGTGAAAAGGTGGAGATAACCTCAAACAGAAATAGATGAGGGTAATTGATTAGAGACATAGTTTTCTTTTTGCCAAAATAAAGGGAAATAAAGAGTAAAGGGAAAAAGATGTGAAACAATGGATTATGATTCAATATAGTCCAAATATGACATAGATAATATAGTCATGAGATCAGAGCCATTAATGACGATTGATCGGATGACGTTATGCGGCCGTGTTTTAAGTTAAATTTGATGAAGTTAAAATATCAACCGTCTGATCGTTATCTAATATAGCTCTAATTTCAAGATTGTATTGACTATGCGCGCTTGTAATTTATGTGGTGAAAAATAATTTTAAATGAAAGAAAAAGTGAAAATGATTTTTGTTGATAAAGATTTGAGGCTAAAAATCATATTCTAAGACATGTTTTAAAACTCAACTTGATTGGAATCAATTTGAAGCAAACACAACACAATTCAACTTTAGAACCCCTAGAGCTTAGATAAAGCTTGTTTATAATTGTGGTCGGGCTATTGATTATCACATTTCAAGAGAGAAACTAAAATTAAGAGGGTGTACTTTCAAGTTTCAACTTTATGCTAGAATCAATTCTAAAGGTCAAATCAATTTATCTCAATCTTTAGAGGATAATCACAATTTCGATCTGACTATGACTAAAAGAAGCTATAACTACAAGATTGTGGTTGACTTCACGTCTACACCTTTAATGCACAAAAGAAAACGGACAATCGTATACGTCAAAATTAATTTTGTTTTTAGAATCACTTTTTTATCACACAATAGTAAACCAAATATTCACATCATGTTATTATGAATTCAATGAATCCAACTACAAAACTATATTTGGTGACAAAAATATATATAGAAATGAAAGAAGCATGAAGCAAGCATATTCGTCTTCATGAACTGCACAATGCCGGTGGTCAGAAGTGGAAGTTAATAAAATAAGCACTTTTTGATCAACTTCCCATGAGAATATGACTTTGTCATTTATTTAATTAAATTAACATTCACAAGTAATGAATGGTAGAAACTGTTACTTGGAAGCTGAAACAGAGCCCACTAAAACAAGCATGCTTACCAATTCTTTTGCATAACTCCAAATCACTCAATTTGGATTCCATAAAGTTGAAAAATTCACATTAAAGCAATATGGACCATCATATACTCATATTCCAACTTACCATTTACTATTATATATAAAAAAAAATCAAAATGTGAACCATCAAATATCTTTTGATCTAACTATCTCAATTGCATGATCATGACAAATATGTGATGACCAAAATGAATCTTACAAATCACATAAAAGTGCAAAAGCTAAAGAAAAATACCATAAAAAAAATCCAAAACTCATTTTTTTTATTAATACTCCGATAGAAGGCCTACAAATTCAAGATTCAGTCGGAAGACATAAAAGTGTCTAACTAAAGATTGTTTCAATTAAAATTCGAGTAGGAGTTCTTTCGAACACTTCATTCTTGATTGAGCACACACCGGTGGAGCTCAATTGGTTGATTATTAATAACTATATTTTATTTGCAAAAGATAATTTCAAAATCCTAAATATGAACAGAATCAGCATAAAAAATTCAAGTCCTCCAGGAAATTCTAACTCTAATATCATACATAAACAAATTAAACATAAAATAATCCCCGAAAAACTGAATTACAGTTAGAGTCTAACAAGTATTATTATAATATTCAATTTATTATTATTAAAATACAAAAAAGTATAAAGTAAACTATGAAATAACCATTATAACCCAATTTGCTAAGCAATGAGCAAATCTAAAATTGTTCTGCAAAGTAACAAAAACAGAACCAAAATTTTGTACCTTTGGATCCATCAAACTAAATAAAAAATGAATTCATCATTCTCTTTTTCAACCTTAATGAGGTTTGACAAATTCAGCATCGGAAACAGCAGAACCTTCAACTTGGCTAACATCGTCGTCACCATCATCTTCATCCATCGGAGCAGGAAAATTTAGATCTAACAAACTATCTCCAACATTCGCGGAACCTCGAGCAACCTCGAGGTTTGTTCTTACCATTGTTGTTGCTGCTGCTGCTGATGTTGATGCTGACGTTGATCCGAATCCATAATTATGTGTTCTCCTATGTCCACCTAGTGCTTGACCTGAAGAAAATTCTCTAAAACAAATTGGACATTCATGAATTTTCTTTTCACTAACATTGATATTTTTTTCAATGTTAATTTTTTCATGATGCTGTGAAATTGAATAATCACCACCACTTTCTGCAACTTGTTTATTTTTCTTGTGACTCGCTCTGTGTCCACCTAGTGCTTGATATGAACGAAACACTTTGTTACACGTGTCGCATTTGTATCTTCCTCGTACCTTCTTCAACGGTTTCAGTTCTTCTTCTTCTTCTTCTTCTTCTTCTTCTTCAGATTCAGCTTCACTTTCTTCATCTTCTTCCTCGACATCTTCGTCTTCTTCATCTTCTTCGACCTGTTGTTGTTCATACTGTTCATCTTGATGATCATGACGTTGTGTATGAGTTTTCCATATGTTGTTATCTTCGCGAGACAATGATATGAGAAAAAAAGCTACATCTTCTTCAGTTGTTATATCCGATGAAGAACTCACTACAGAAACAGACTCATTCTGTACTGAGTTTTTCACCGGATCAACTTTCTTGACCCGTTTGGATCGTGGGCCAGTTGGATTCTTCGACGATTCAGTTTCACTTTCTCTATCTTCTTGAAGAATTATCGAACCAGCATCGATAAATTGATTGGGATCTGTGAATCGAAAGCTTCGCTTTGGATTCTCTCTTAGACCATAAGATGAAAGAGATGAAGCTGATTCAGCTTCGAAACTGAGCTGAACAGTTGGTGCTCGTGGCGGTGGTGGTGGTGGTGATGACTCAGTTTGTTTTGGTAGGTTCATCATGTGTGATCTCATGTGTCCACCTAAAGCTCTACCATTAGAAAAGCTTCTCATACAAAATTTGCACTTGTGTTTCTCCATCATTCACAAAAGAGAAAAATTGAGAGAAAAATAATATAAACATAAACTCATACAACACAACACACAACAATTTTTTTTGGTTATGAGAGTGTGTGTTTGTGATATGTGAAACCACAAAATGAGAGTAGGAGTAGGTGCTACTTGGGATGTATACAAGGTCACGTAAATGAATGACTATTTATTGTTTTCAAATAAAAAACAAAAAAAATAAGATATTAATAAAAAGTCAAATTTTAATTATTTATCACTTTTTGAAAGTGGATTTTCTACCTACATTAATTAGCACAGTCAAAATTATTGACCATTTTTTCCCAAAAAAAAGCTTTCCCTAAAAATAATATTGACCATTGGATTAGAATTGTATATACTAGTTTATATTTTTCCTATAATAAAATTTGCTAAAAATTCATTAGAAAATCAATTTTACTTTTATTTTTTTAAGGAAATTTTACTTTTATTTAACAAGTGTGGATGAAAATGTTTTAATGCAATTTTGTAGATTTGACTATCATTTAGAGTGAGTAGTTAGTAAAATAAATATAAAAAGTAATATTTCAATAACCAATTATTTAGCATATATGTACTTATAATTAAGGGTTAATATTTAAACCGATCTAAAAAATTAAAATCAACCCAAAAACGAATATTATTTGATGTATTTGGATGTACATTTGCAAAAATCGCTAATCAACGCTAATCAACTTGAATATCGTACACTTTAAGTTTGGAGAAGTGAAAAATTCGAGGTTCGAATTGCAAACTTTGCAAATAATGTCTTGATAGCTACCAACTGAGTTACACTTACAAGACTTTAATGTTTTTTTTTTTGAAGAACAAGACTTCAATGATTTTTTTTATTACTACTAGTGTGATATATTATATTAATCTATTATTTGTTGGTTTTAATTTTTTAAGTAATTCTTATTAGTTTAATTTAATCTAACTTTTTTTATATCATTTTTGTAATATTAATTTTTAGTATATTATTAATAGACATTTTTTACAATTGTAATTTCGATATCAAGAAATCATTCTATATTAAATCGCATTAATATATAACAAATTGATTTTTTTTAAATAAATCATTCAAATTGAACCGAATCATATATAATTTTTTTTTTCAAGAATCATATATAATTTTATCTTTGAGTTTAACATTTTTTTTTGTCTCAAAACTAATTCAAGCTACACTGCAAATACCCCTAAGTAGTTATAAATTAGCCATTAATTTATAAATCAACTACTGTTATTACTCATTTATCTCCTTAAATGAGTTATTTACTTTAAAGCAGCCAAATCAAAATTTTCTAACTCTAAGTGAGAATTAAAGTTGGAACTTATTTCATTCAATTACCTTTTGGCCAAAACGGCCAAATGAATTGAAGATTGTTATTTTAACTTTTCATGTAACATAGTAACATGTGAGACTTGCCCGTTTTTTCTCCTTTGTTACGGCTTTTACTTCTTTTGAAATTTCCATGAATGCCCTTTAGTTTGATTTTAAGATATGGATGCTGTTATCAATATAGAAAATTTTAAGAATCGGATTTTGAAGATATGTTATCATTATTTTAGGCAAAAGATGTGATATCTTGATATATAAATCAAATTTGAATACTTTTATCACGTACTTGTTGAAAAAATAAATGATAGTATTTTTGGAAATAAAAAAAGGAAAGGATATATAAAGAAATTCACATTGCTTTTGCAGCTAAAACCATTAGCTTACTGATTCTAGTCAAGGTGGAATAAAACTGCTGGGTTTTGTTGTAACGACGAAGAAAGTATTTTTAACTATGTTAAATGCTTTGTTTTTTTTTTTTTACTCAATTAAATGATTTTTTACTTTTTGTTTTTTGACTGGATTAAATGTTTTTTACTTTAAAAAGATATTATGGTTCATTTGACAAGATTATATTCTTACGATTTTATTTTTTTGTCAAGTAATCTTGTGACTAAAAATTCATATTTATAAGATGAATAAGTGAGATTTTCGGATTTAAACTCCGACTTTTATGTAATGCTCTTATCATCTGATTTAAACTCACTATGAAATACTCTTATGATATAAAAAAAATAGTAGGGTTAATTTGACATAATATTATGGATTAAATAATAAATATTATGGTTAATGTCACCTGACTGTGATATAAAACTCAAGAGAGAACGTAACAATCAAATTGATGCGTTACACATAAGCAGCATGATCTACCTGTCCTTTTCAATTTCACTAGACAACCATTGGATAATGGCACGTTGTTTTTTAGCAAATTGACCTTTATAAACCATAATTGTTTTTATCTTAAGAGGAACATAAAACCGAATAGTTGTTTTTTATTTTTTTTTCATTATTCAATTTTTTTATTTAGAAAAATGATAATTAATAATTTTGGATGATTAAATATTTTTTCTGTTACATTATACACGATTTCAAAAAAACAAACATGTTATAAAAAACACTTTCTCTTTTCCGTTTCTCTCTTATGTGAGCCGTCACCAAAACCTTAGTTTCTTCCCATTCATCCACCAAAGAGGGGTGATTTCGGGTCCCAAAATCACCCTTCTAACTCGTTTTTCTCTTTCCCTTTTATTGAAATAAGTGATTTTCACATCTATTTCGTTTTTTAATTTTTGATTTCGTCGTCTTTGTGCGACGTTGGTTTGTTCGTCGTCTTTGTGCGACGTTGTTTGTCTTTCTTATTTCTCTAATGTATTTGATCGGTTCGGATTGTCAGATCAACTTCGATCCAATGCAGATCCAATCAATGACTTTAGAATCATCCACGCTGCAGATCTGGAGACATGATTATTCTGGAGATTTAAATGTAATCACATTTGTACTTTGTTGTTTTATGCTATTAATATGGATGTTGTGAGTCAGTTCAAATATATTTGTTTTTAGTGAATTTGCATTATATCGATGTACTATATCAATTTGAATGAATGTATATCATTTATTTTTGTAAAAAAAAAATATTTTTTCTTTTTGATTTGTATTATGTTACTTTTATGTGCTTATGAGTGAGCTCATTGACTCATGGTCAGCATGGTAACTTTAGCACAGCATGTTGGCACTTGGCATGTCTCTTACTCTTTTTTTTACATAGACAAAATAATAGTTGTATTTAAAAATTTATACACAAAAGTGAAAGAGTCTAAGATCAAACATCGATCACGACATATAACCTTACAATTTTTATATATATTTTTTTTAATGGAACAATTTTTATATTTTTATTATTTGCATTATGACTTGTGGATGCTATTTTCTACTTCGCACAAAAATTATTTAGTGGTTAGTTCTTGTAATAATATGCATAAAATACCGAGTTAAACAAAGTTGTGTAAGTAATAAGTTCAAAAAAAATTGTGGAATTAATAAAATAACTTAAAGTTTAGAAAAAATATTTTTAAAAAAATATAGTTTTTTACTCATAAAAAAATTACTTAATGTGAGATTAATTAGTCTACTAGAAAATAAAATTTACAAATATAAGGCCAAACAATATTATTTTGACAAAAAGAAACGATATTCATTCAGTCAAATTGATAGAGTACATCAATACAAAACAAATTTAAAGTCGCTAAAAACAAAAATGATGAATCTGCGAACAAACTCACAACATCTATGTTAATAGCATAAAATGGTGGCCAGTGTACTTATTCCTACAAATATGACTATATTCAAGTCTATGGGATCCTGATGTATTTAGATGTGCAACGTTGACGACGTCAAATGCTTTGATTGAATATGCACTTGCTGAAAACTAATCTTTCAATCTGAATCAAATAAACACCACACTAAGACAGAAAATAAAAAAAACACGGCACAAAGATGAAAAATCAAAACAAACAGAATCGTGCAAAGACGAAGAAATCGCAAAAACAAACGAAAGAAGATTGAAAATATGTGAAAATCACTTACTTAAATAAAAAAGAAGGAAAACAATTCGGATAACGCAATTTTGGATCAAAATTAATCATAAATCATCTCTTTTCAATAGATAAGATGAAGAAAGATGATGACGACTAGGTTTAAGAAGGATAGAAGGGATAAAGCCAAACAATATAACATCTTCCAAAAATAATGTGCATAATTCAATCTTAGTTCCAGTTCGTAAGTTGATCTATTCCTCACAAAAATTGTTTAGCGAGAAATTCTAGTAATAATGTGCATAAATATTGAGTCAACCAAAATTGTGCAAGTATTAAGTTAAAATAAAATAGCCGAATTAATAAAATAAATTTGTACTCAAAAAAATTACTTCAGGTGAGATTAATTAGTCTACAAGAAATAAAATTTACAAATAGAAACTCACTTGGGTTGATTTGATAGCATTGACTTAGAATTTTAAAACGTGTTTAGGTCTCATGTTCGATTGTCTTTGATGTCAATTTCGATAAAGTTTCATTTGAGTAGCTTGACTTATTCAAAAAGTTTTTACAAGTATAAGGCCAAACAATATTATCTCTCTAAAACTAACATCATCCAAATAAGGTTTAAAGTCAAAACTCTTTTATACCTTTAGGATAATTCAATGTTATATAGTTCGTAACTTGATCTATCCAAAAAGACTAATGTAATTAAAATAAATCAATTTTAATTTAGTGGCCATTTCAAAATTTCATTACTTTTAAAATCCAATTCCTATGACCTAATATTCGACCGACTAAATTAGTGCTTCCATATTTAAAAAACAAAAACACCAGTGATTCAAACCTAATAAAGAAATTTCATATCGTAATTCTAATGTAGTAGGTGCCATATTATATCATCTAAAATTTAAATCTAAGATTATTTTGTGATCATTTAAATCTAAGACAATTCTTACTAATATATGATAACTTATGTGGACGGTTTTCAACAAAAGGAAAAAGAAAAACTTATATGGGAACTTTATTTTGATTAAAATTAGAGCTATCTAATAGAGGGAATAGTGGTTTTCTATCCCCATAAAAGAAAAGGTTTTCTATCCCCTTAAATTTGGATCTTGGTTGAAATATGTGATGAGAATGAAGTGAGGGAAATGAATAGGAAATTAACAAACTACCCTACCTTTGAGAATGGAGTATATTGTTGTATGAGTACTCAATGCCGTTTTGTTAGGGTTTTGTAGACCAAGTCCTTCATACTACTACTTAGTTCATTTCCTCTAGTCGAAAAAATGCTCATTTCCTAGTGCCTCCCCACACTAAAACGCAAACACATATCGCACTCATAGGAACCTTTTCATTGCTCCAAAGGATGCGGTCCATTTTCTTTTTGTGTTTTTTATTTTTTTATTTTTTGAAGAGAGGCCCATTTTCTTTTATTTACCATTTTTTTTTAGTTATAATTTCTTTTAGCTACAACATGTACTCGGTCATCAACACATATATAAAAGAAATACAATTTTCAAATGCAATACACAAGGTTTGGGTTCAAATTCTAAATTTGTCTATTATTCAACTTAAGAGTGAAATTCTGGTCACTAAGTTAATTGACAGAAAAAATGAATTAGTTTTGGTATAACATTTTTTTCTTCCAATTATATTTTCATGTAATATATTGTATTTATAGGTTTATTCTTTTTATAATATTTTTTTTTGACAAAAAAAAAGAGTTGAATCTCACTACAATAGGGACAATATCAGACATTTTAAACATAACTCATTTTGATCTTATTTTCCAAAGTTATTTGATTGTAGTTTATGTCAAAACATATAACAAAATACGATAAAGTATATATACAATTAAACGTGAGCACTAATTAATGTGTCCGTCTTTTTTCAATAGAGAATCATAAAGTAAAGAGAACGAGAGGAGTGTCGTATGTATAGTGTCCAAACATTTTTTTTTAGGGAATGTCCAAACTATTTCGCTTTTGTAGTTTTGTTATAAAAAAATTTATGAGCTATTTTTTATGGAAAAATTTAGGGTGAGCGATACAGTGTCCCGGTTCGAAGCAGGGAAGACCTTAGAACTCAAAGAACATTGATAAAGCTATTTACATTTTAAAGTAAATTAATATTTTAGAGTAACGACTTTAGGGTAAAATAAATAATATAATTTTATAATCTAAAAATAATATTTATTTAACAAACTTATTAATCAAAGTTAATAGACATAATATTTAAAAATTTTAAATAGTTACATTAATTATGAAAACTAGACTTTTTTCCTCAAAATAATGAAAATAAGAATTTTCAAAATTAAATTATGAAAACATATTATGTGTAGTAAAATCAAATATGATTAATTGTTGTTTTGACCCCTTAACTACTTTTTTGCATCACTTTGATCTCATAGTTAATTTTTGGTCTGTTTGAGTCCCTTCAATTAATCTCTGTTATACAAGTTAGTCCTTTCTGTTAGTTTTAATTCAAAGACGCTGACTCACTGCGTGGCAATTAATGGGCTTATTTGAAATTTTTTCGATGATGACATGGAATTTACTTCATTTTAGAGAGATAAACCAATTTTATTAGAGAGAGAGAGAGAGAGAGAGAGAGAGAGAGGGGGGGAGAGGTGAATAATCAGAAAATTTTAAAGAGAGAAGAGGAGAAGTAGATGAAGGAAGAAGAGGAAGACAAACAAAGCAAGCTTACTCAACGAAACTAGGTTTCGTCATCATCCATATAACTTGTTATGGTTTTGCTATAGGGACTTAAAAATGGTTTCCAGTTTTAGGGTTTCTATTTCTGGCTTAGAGTTTTTGTTTCTGGTTTAGGATTTTGTGTTTGGTTTCTGGTTTAGGGTTTGTTTGTCAATATTAAATAGTAGTGGTCCCAATGTGTGATGTTTGTGCATATTTGTTTATTAGGTTTAGTGAGGGTTGATGGATGATAAGTTTGAGGTGGTGGTACACAATGGGCGTGGGTGATTTGGGGGGG
>Ga0228710_1007140_pt1 | contig 16653 bp, 11 predicted proteins | sample MedpolnodulmetaG_FD_177995 | JGI IMG/M metagenome (GOLD analysis project Ga0228710, IMG submission 177995) | Root nodule microbial communities from Medicago polymorpha collected in Santa Monica, California, United States - pink nodules | ecosystem: Host-associated > Plants > Roots > Nodule... | reverse complement strand
CAATAAATATATAAGGGTAATATAGGTAAAGCCACATTTAATGATACATTGGACTTTGAAAACGACAGTTAATTAGAAACAAATTTTTTATGCAAAAGTGACATTTATAAAGGAACGGAGGGAGTATGTATCTCATACATATATTTTGTTTCTTATCTTCTCACTCATGTTTTAAACTTGCACTCTGATTATTCTTTTTTATCATCTATTGGGTCTTTTATGTTTTTGAGATCGTGATCACAGCTGCCAACATTTAATAATAAGTACTCGATTTTCTCCTTCATTCCCCAAGTAATATATGCGACATCAGAGTTTTTATATTGAGAGGTATCAAATAGACTTATTTCTTGTAAAATATTTCCAGCAAAGACAATGAGCTGTTTTTCACAATCGCTGAGCTGATGATGTAAATCGACGACTATCTCTGTCACAACTTACAATTTAAACCCTAACTCAAGATACACTTTGATTTTCAGCAGTTATATATTGTAATTCCTGTAAGTTTTCATTTCTTTAATTACAATAAATATCTCTGGGCAGTTCAACAGAGAACAAGAAATATATCAACATTCTCAGTATATACTTTCCATATTCCACCATATTATACTGTAATATAACAATGACATATTTAACTTGATTTCAGTGTTTTCATGTGTTTTTGCTTGATGGTTCGGTTTTTTTTTTGTTATATGAATTTTGATTGATGGGGGTTTAAAATGAGATGGATCTGTTGCAATTTTCAGTTTTGTGTGTGTTGTTTTCTTGATTGAATTTGAGCTTGATTTGATGTTTTTATTGGATTTTGTTGATGAGTTTTGGTTAAGAAATTGATATCAATTGAATTTGTAATGGATATAATGGAATATTTACATTTTTGCATTGAAATTTTGAAATCACATGCATTTAATTCATTATTCTTCACTTGGTTAGGGAACTCCTTCAACGATTTTTCTAAATAAAATCAAACTGAATCACTTTTTTTTGTCTTAAAATAAATCCAAATACAAGCAAAGCATGCAAAATTTGGCATACAAGTTTCAATCAGATTGGAGTATAAACAACAGGATATATAACAATGACCTTATTCCTTTGGAGCATTTTATATCCACTCTAAGTCCGGGGAAGGTATATAAAACGAATAGGATGTCATGTGTATTTAGGTGAATTTGAAAGCAAGAAATAGGAAGGTATTTCAAACAAGGAAGTCTTGATTGATAGATAAGTGGAGAAAGTAAAAATAACTTTGTAGAACTAGCTGAGGTTTAAAAACTAAGGGTTAAACTAAATGCACGTGATTTCAAAATACATAGCTTGTTCATTGGAATCACTGAAATAAAGAATGAATATAATTGATGTCACCAGAGAATTAATTATAATAAAAAAGGATTATCTCACCAGTAACACTGATTGAGACTCTAGATGCGATTGAGACTCTAGATACTCAACCGCATACGCCATTAGCTGATGCTCTTATCTGATTAGGTAGTTATGTCTTAAACTCAATTTTTTGACATCTTGCTATGCTATGTATTTTGAAGGTGAAATAGACTATGATAAAGAATTGTTTGATATAAGTTTTCTTCCAAATCTAGCCATTTGAATGCAACATTGCATCATTCATGCAATATTTATCATATACTTGATGATTTTATCCTCACATCAGTCTTATAATTTTCCAAATGTTATTGCAACAATTTGTTTGGGTAAGTTGGTTCACAATAAACACTATTGTTGAAGCATGAGCATACAAATGGCTAGTAAAGTGTTTGCAAACCATGTGTTTTCCTTTTTCAAAAGTGGTACATATTAGACTGACAAGAATATTGTAATTATTGAAATATTGAAATCACATGTAGAAAAAAAATCAAGTAAAAAAAAATTATGTTTACTTGGTGTGTGGACCAAAGATTTCAATGAAGAAAAAAAAATCAAGTAAAAAAAAACGGTTTAGGAAAAAAACCGGGACAGTAAAAAAACTGAGTCAGAAAAAAAAACCGGGTCAGCTGGAAAAACGGTTCAGGTATCAAAAAACGGTTCAGGACAAAATCCAGTTCAGATACCATGAACCAGTACTGAACCAGACTGAACTGTATCAAACCAGTTTTAAAAAAATCCAATTGTTTTGTGAAAGTAGATTTTTGATCTAAATTGTATCCATAAATCTAGTTTGGATAACCCATTTGCACACCCCTAACCATAACCTTTAATAAATCTCATGACACATGAAAGCAAAACTTGCTATGAAATTTACTATATTTTTTTTTATCCTTGATACTAATATCTACAGATCAGAGAAATATCTACAAATTTAAATAGATATTTTTTTTATCCTTGATACTAATAACAATAGTAACTTACGAATTATGTAAAAACATAGAATGTTACAAGGCACATTGCTGAGAAATATATTTTAGAAAATTCAATCAAAGTTAATGACATGTTGCCAAACAGAGACGTTGATGATTGTATATCAATATAATACAACATAATGAATGTCACATAGAAAAAGGGTGATACAACTCTGCAAAGAAAGAAACGTTCAAGATCAACGATAAATTAAGAAGTTTTTTTATTTTATTTTTGAATTGGAGGAAAAAAAATCATAATATATGTGGCTATTGCTAAAGGTAATGTTTGATTTTAATATTTTATTATCTGGATTATTGATTCAACGATACAATGTGTTTAATTTCAACCTATAGTAGATAAACATATGTATTTGGCAATTGGTATGTTTCATGATAATGGATGTGTACTAACTATTAAGTTAATTATTGTATTGATACAAAGATCTTTGAATGGTTTAACGTGTTAGCGGTAATATTATGATGTTATGCAACATGTCCTTTTTTCTATTGGATGATATTTAGTAGCAATAATTCCATTTGATGTAACTCATAAAATTAAGATCAAATTAGTGTGTTGAAGATGACTAAATGACACAAGTACTTATACTTACGGTGGTGGTTAATCCAATAGTCATAAACGTTTGGATTATATTCAAGAAAATAGATTCATATCTATATCCATTGTCATATATCATTTACTATTTATGTATCTCAGAAAAATTGTTCATTGAATATTTGAAAGCATCGTTATCATAGAAAATCGTTTTTCACTTAAATGAAATACAAATCCATAATTGTAACTTTTTATTTCTTTATTTTAAATGAATTAGACGTTGATTATAATAAAGGAAACAATTAATAATATATGAAATTATATTAAACTCAAATAATAATGAAATGTATTGAAATTCATAATTGAAGTTGTCATATTTTTAAATAAGAGAAACTCACTACGCATTATAAATCTATCCCATTATAAACTCCAGAAGATGGAGGAAAAACTTATTATTATATTTTATTTTATACTACGACATGTAGTCAGTTCTTGGATTAGAAACCGATTTTTCAAAAAATAAAGTGAGTACGCCGTACATCAAAACTTTATTATATGCCTTAATAGTTTCTTTATATGCCAAATGAATAAGACAATATAATGTGAGATGTGTTTGTCAATTATGTAACACCTTTTGGTAGTTTGGTACTATAGATAAATAAAAGGGTTTGTCTTTATTACATAAGCAACGCTATACATCACACAACGAATTTTAATAAAAACACGTGTCTTACTACTGTCAACTCGAATATCAGTCTCACAACGAATCTAAGCCATCAATATACATTGGGGTGCCTATCAATTTTTTTCTTGGTCAAGGAAGATATTATATTCATTCAAATATCCAAAAAGCCAAACATTACACCATGTGTAAATCACTATCCACTATCGGGGTAAAGTATATAATTAATGTATAATCAAACAGATAAAAAATTTAAGCATCAAATTTGCTCTCGACTCAGACATAAAAATTCTTTGTAACTATACATATAAGCTTTTGGAGGCTTTGATACTGATATGAGTCATAAAAATTAGAAAGTTGTTGTTCCCACTTCAAATTTGCTATGAAACACCAAGAAATTATACCTTTAATCCATCGAAAGTTAACTGCCGTCTAATCTAAACTTAAAAAAATTCTACATTGACAATTAATTGAAAACATATCGATCATTAATTACCGCCAAGTAAGTTTTTTAGCAATTTCAAAAGTGGGAATAGCAACTTTCTAAAAATTATTATGGGTCAGAAAAAGAAACCCAATAGAAAAGCCCACAAACAACATCACCGCCTTTAACGGCACTATATCAGGATTCAGTTGAGACAAAAATGGAATCAAAAATCAAATCAAAAAAATTCAAATGGAGTCCACCGAGAAACAACCAGGTTTGCTGCAGCAGATTATACCACCGCGTCTAGAAGACGCAGGTCTCGAAGATCCCGCACTTCCACCGGAATCAATCCACGAAGCGTTTCTCAAAGCAGCCGCCGCCGTGAAATCGAGATTATTCTCCGGCGAAGATGATTGCATCGACGATCCAAAGCCGTCCGGCGAGGATGTGTCCGATGTCGTTGGTGTGATTGAGCCGGAAAACGAGGAGCCCGGAGCTTGTGTTGATGGGTTGCAAGGTTTGGAGAAAGATGATGTGAAGGAAAAAAGTGAAGAAAAGGAGAAGAAGAAAGAGAAGAAACCTATCTTGGTTGGTGGCTATGCTTGAAACGATTTCAAGGAATTTTGGTGTTAGATTATATTAGTACTCTTGTTTTTGGTTTTATAATAATGAATTATGTACTTATTTTAATAAGTTAGGTTAATTTGGTGTATGAATATGTAAAATCTTTATGCTTGTGTTGTACTACTATGTATGTATATAAAAGTTTGTTGTTTTGTATTTGTTTCTATTTATACTATTCATACTATGATTTAGATAAAAAGAGGTGATATAATGTTATATATTAACTAAACTTTAATGTCAACAAATAGTTAGTTATCGGTTAATGTGGTTCATCGTGATTTTGACATTTTCACCGTCAACTTAAACATGGGCTAAATGTTGTTAAGCAGTATGGTTGATTGGTTGTTGATAAATGACTTGATGATAAGACTAGACTTTTGAATGTGAGTTATGTTGTTCTTCAAGGAGTTAGTCAAACATAAGCTTGTGATTTGGTGGATGATCAAGGTTGCTGTAAGTCGCATTAGATTTACGTATCTTCCTTATCCTAGCCTCTTTTTGAATTGAATTTGTGTGCACATTCCTCAGTTTAATGATGGTGGGAGAAAACGCTTATTGTGTCGGAAATAGTTTGGGTGATTTACTGGGAGTGCCTACTTGTTGCGTAATATGAACTAGATAGAATTGAATTTCGTTGTTTATGTTGGTCAGGATGTGCACTTTAGTTTGGCTGTTTTTTTGGATTCAGATGTGATATGTCATGTGGATTTTGAGGATTAAGTATGTGCATTCTTCATCTTTTGTTTATCCTGCTCGTCATTGGATTGTTGCATATAGAGGAGTGTGTGATTACTTGGATAGCGTGGCCATATTTCAATTTGTCGTTAAGATGAAGGAGTCAAGAGTTATAGAGTGAAATCCCCTTTTGTTGGAGTGGACAGAGTTGAACTGCTTTGTTGATATTGGTCAGAATATGCATTTTAGTCGGGTTGCAGTTTGGATTCAGATGTGTTACTTGAAACTGGAGGAGTGAGAATGACTGGGCATTCTCTTGCTTGTGGAAAGTATGGCATTACTTGAAATTCTGGGGACATGTTTCAACTTGTTGATGAGACAGAGTGGAGAACTATAAAGTGCACTCTGCTCTATGGCGGAGTGACTTAAAATTAATACAGAGTGTGTATTTTTAATCACGAGTCTTAGCATGGCGTGGAATACTTTTGTGTGGGAACAATGATCATTGGATTTGTGGCTTTTCCAAATTTGTTAAGGGTATCGTCTGCCAATACAGCCGAGCTTTATGGTTCTTTGGAAGGATTGAGGTTAGCTGAAGAGCAGGGTATTTGATTTGTGGAGCTCCAAATGGATTTCAAGGTTGTGATTGATTGCTTGAAGAGTGTGACTATGGGTGCTTCAAGTTGGAGGGATATTGTGAAGCAAACCAGGAAGTTGATGGAAGCCAATTTGGTGGTAAAAGTGGCTTATCATTTTCAAAAAAAGTAAACAGATGTGAAGACTCATTGGCTTGTAGGGATATAATTCAGGCTTCTTTGGTGATTTATGAGTCTTTCTGCTCAACTAGATCCGTAGTTGATCACTGGTATTCTGAGAGTTTTTAATCTGTTTTGTTGCTTTATAGTAGTTTCTTTGCTAGTAACAATATCTTATCCACTTGTAAAGCTTCTGTAAATCCACTTGTAACAATATCTTATCTTTTTCTGAGTCTAGTCCTTACCTTTTGCTGTTTTTGTCTTTGGGGAAAACAAGGAAAGTTTGCTAAAAAAATGTGATTTACAACTAGATTATTAGTACAGTAATTACTAGTAACAAAGCTAAGGAATGCAAACATGTTAGCCAGCTCAAGTTAGGATAAAAAGACAATGGATTCTTGTGTTTTCTGTAGTCTATATTTGTCTTGGTGCAGATTTTCAATTAACATTACTCTAGCAACATAGTAAGTAGCATCTTGAAAATCAAATTCTCCTGTGATCAGACTGTATCAGTTCACAAGTCTTAAACATCACCAATCTATGCATTGCCGGTGACCGGTGAATCACATCACGTACAACTTTCATTCCACCAAATATTCCTGTGATCGCCAACCCCAACCTCTACTTCAGCTTTTGAAGGTTCATTTTTGTTCAAAAACTTTTACGTTCAATGTAAATGTAAGTAAGAACTGTCACAATCTTGGCCAATCTTGAATTTTGGATATTGAAAATCGTAGACTCAAGAGCCTAATTGCACACTATTTTGCCTAATGCCCTCTTTCCCACCTGCACTTAAATCTGCACAATGCATGACAGGAAAAACATGTCCACCAATTATAACATAAATCATGTTAAAATTGTGAATGGTTGTATAATTGTGAATGGTTGTATTTACATTTAAAATGGTTATATTGACCCTATTAGATACACAGTCTATGCGACTAATTGTGAAAGAACAACACAACCAGCGTACAGAAAACTACACCCTAGTTCTGCTCTAATTAAAATATCAATTGTATTTCAACAACATTTTTATATCTTGATAAACCTGTTCCATAAACACCATTTTATTAGTTGAGCAATAAAATTCAAAGCCAACATAATAACATAAGCAATTGGCTAATGTTCAGCGAAATCTCAGAGTGATAATCAAATTAAGATATACCTGATGATATTTGAAGCTCTCTAGCCAAGAATTGAATTCGAAAGAAAGAACACTTGATTTAAGAACTAAAATAGAATAAGAGAGAATCTAATCTCTACAAAATCAAGGCGCTATTTAAAGACCTTTATTCTATAATCCTAACACTCTCACAATCATCAATTTCACATCACAAAAATCATTAGTTGATGATGTAAATGGAGGCCATTCCATCAAATTTTCTATGTCAATGACCAATCGATCTTAGGTAGATAGTTTAATAGAGGCATGTAAATTAAACAAAGGGAGTTAATAGTGGCTTTCCGAGGAAATGGGCCTCCAAGTTTCCAAGAACAAGGTCAGCCATGGCAGTTCGAGTTTCTACCGTGCTGCTTCCAACGTGAGGCAGCAACACAACATTTTCTAGCGAAAGCAGCTCTTCAGGAACATGAGGCTCGTTTTCAAAAACATCAAGTCCGGCTCCACCCAAACGACCTTCAAGCAATGCAGAGACCAGCTCTGGCTCATCAACATGCTTACCTCGACCAATGTTAATTAGGAAACCCTTCGGACCAAGTGTATTGATGACCTCCCGGTTGATGATGTGACGGGTTTCCTCTGTAAGAGAGCAAGCAACAACTAGTATGTCGCAGTTGGATGCTAACTCAACAACATTTGGATAGTACTTGTATTTTGACTCCTGCTTTTGAGTTCTAGAATAGTAACATATTGAACAATTAAAACCTTCAGCTCTCTTGGCAATTGCTGTGCCAATCCTTCCCAGCCCAACAATGCCAACGGTTTTCCCAGAGAACTGCAAGGAAAATACCAGATGAAAAAAATAATTAATTTCTTGTTGGAAAATGATTAAGCTTGCCTTTTCAGAAGGAAAAAATGACGAAGCTTTGCAAATCTTAGGACATGTTGATGGATCATTGTGTCCAATTTTAAATATTTTTCACTGTTTTCTGAAAGCTTATGAATTGACTAACAGAAGCAATTAAATAGTTGGTTTGTTAAAATCGAGAGTCTGCGCAAACTAGTAGATCTTTTGTAGCCTCAGTATGTTTACCAAATATAAAAATAATATTAAAAGAACCTATAGGTGACAAGAGCAACATCGCAGGGACAAGTTTGTGCAGAGTGCAGTGATGCTTCATGGGTGAATGGATCACTAGACAGTAAGCATATACTGGAGGTCATTGGACGATCGCCAAAAAGGGGTGAACAATAGATCAGGTTTTTGGTTGTAGGGTGGGCACCAAGATTATCAAATCGAGATTCGAAATGTGAATCGGAAGACCTATTTTCCGAATCGTTAAGTAAATCTTTATTATGAATTGCAAGATATATGATGAATAAAAACATGACATTTTTAAGTAAAAACAAATGACATATAAGCAAAAATATTTAGAAACCAAGTGGCACAACTAGGCCGGTTTCTGGGATGTACTTATGATTGAATTCATATCATAGTATCATATAAGTTCAACTGAGTTTGTATACAATTCCAATCATTTTTCCTATGTAGAAAGGTTAACTCATACTTGTGAGTTAGATTTACTTGGTTAATAGGGTTTTACCTTAGAGGTCAAATTGTAGTTACCACGCTTCCAATTCCAATTTCTAACAAATCGATCACATTCACAAATCCTCCTAAGAAGTGAAAGAATCAAACCAATAGTCAAATCAGCAACTTCATCTGTCGAAACATCAGGAGTAATGGTCACACCAATCCCTCTTTCCTTACATTTCTTAACATCGATCTTATCAACACCAACACTGTTGCTCGAAATTATTTCCAGCTTCGGCAATGCATCAATGAGTTCGGAATCGGCCCCAGCGGTTGATCTTCCGACCACCGCACGGATCGACGTGCCGTGTTGAATTAAGAATTGTGATTTTTGTGGGTAATCCCAAATGCGGAAGAGATTGTAGCGTTTGCTGAGTTCTTGTTCTAAGTATGGGATTACTTGACCTACAAGGAGAACGCCTATGGATTCCATTAGGGTTAGGATTTTGAGAAATCGAGTTACATTACACTGTAAAGGCTTTTCCTTGGAAAAACAATGTTGTTGATTTGGAAAAGACAAAGACAATGATTGAAGAACATTATTAGCTCAACGTTCCCGCTCAAAAATGCAATCATTCACTTGATGGCATTGATGTAATTTTGTTCAACTACAAGGGCAATTTAAAAATAATACTCCATCCGTTCTTAATTATAAGCCAATTTGACATTTTAGGTTCATTCAATTAATGATGATGTATGAGTTCATATTATGGACTATATACATTATTAATTGAATGAACTTAAAAAGTTAAATTTGCTTATAATTTGAAACAGAGGGAGTAATTCATCATTCACGTGCATTCATGTGATATGCTTACATCATCACATATATGTGTATGTTTACACTAGAGGTGTGTTATTTGAACAAATATTTGTGTGATAACTTTTGGGGCAACCATAAAATTACAAAGAAAAATAGGTAATGACAACCAAATCAATAGAGAGAGAGAAAATAAAAACATAATATGAATATGAGAGAGAAAATTGTTATAAAATTGTTATATAAATATAATTTTGTCTTATACATATCTCAAAGAAAAGTGATATTTGAATAACCATTTGAGATAACTTTTGGGACAACTTAATTTTTCTCTCTATTTATTGGTCAAAAACAATAGAGATAAAAAAAAAAGAGAATAAAAAAATAATAGTTGTACAAATATCATTTCTCAATCTCAAAGCACATGTAATCATTGTTTTTATCAGGCCAAATGCATCATGAAACCCTTTAAGATTAATGTTTGTAATTAGTCATTTTAGTTTTTTAGTTTTAAATTGCTCATTTATGTAAGTAAAAGTGAACAAGTTATTAGTTCTTTATTTTTTAGTTTTTTGTAACAATTTGATATATTTTTTCATCTAACTTTGTTAAAAGGTGTTTAATGGGACTATTTAACATTGAGGTTGAAGATTTAAAAAGACCAGACATGATTACTTACATACATTTTCATCCTATTGTTTCCCAATTCAAACATAATTTTACAAATAAATATATTATTAATAATATTATAATCAACCAGTTAATCGATTTTGTTTTAAACTAAGATTGAGAGCGATGAATTTGGACCTACTAACTTAACAATAAATGTTCACATAACGTTTTTTTAATCGAGTTTAATTAAAAGTGGGTAATATTGCATATATTTTATGATTTAAAGGACCAAATGAACCTTTTTACTAACACAAAAAGGCAATTTGAAAGTAAAATAAACAACTTACCATAATATACAAATGAAAGAGATATAATAATACTTTTACAAAATTACTCTTATCAAGTATTGATGTATTAAAATTTTCATAAGAAATACAAAGTGAAAATTATTGACTTGAGAATAATGCAAGTATTAGTGTACAATCATAAAAAGTATTCCTTCGGTCCTAAAATGACCAGCCTTGTTTGATATATATAATATTCACATAACATACGTTGACTCTATTTTCCTACTAATATGTAAAGACAAATATTTGTCTATAAGATGTTAGATTTGTTGTAATGAGTATTTTCAAAATATTAACTTTTTCTATAATTTTTGCTAATAGATAATTATAATTATTAAAGATCAAAACCGTGTATTGACTGATATATCTGGAACATTCAATTAGATCAGTCATTTTAGAACAGACGAAGTAATTAAGATTGCATTGAAAAGAGCATTCAATTTGAAACAATTTTTTATTACAAATATATATTATGATTAATTGATCAATATATTAATAAATGAGATATTAAGCAATTGTAATAGATTCCTCAAGAAAAAGTATTTGGACTAGATTTGATATACGATAGGTATTCTCTAATACTCATATAATGGCGGTAGTTAGTTGGCATAACACAATACCCTTATATGCTAAAATGAAAATTATAGTGCAGGCACATGCCAGTACAATGCTTGCTGTAGCTCTGCCCCTGGGTGAGATTGTGTTGTCGCTCAGCGTGTCACAAGCGGACAAGATTGAGATGGTGGATAAGGGTAGAAATGTTATTGTCTTGTGCTTTGGGGATAAAGTTGAGAGAAGTTGCGAAAGAGATAAGAGCAGTGAAGATGTGGTCAAAGTTGGAGTCGTTGTACCAAATCACTTCCACAAAGACTCGTAGAAAATTCCAAAATAAAAAACTCTCCTCAATTAAGATGGTGGAGTCAAAAGCCATCACATAGCGATTGACAAAGTTCAACAAAATCCTTGATGATTTAGTAAACAATATTAAAGTGAAAATCGAGGATGAAGGCAACACCCTACTAAAATTGTGTACATCATTTGAACACTTTAAGGTTACCATGCTTAAATAAGACATTGTCACCTTGGAGGAAGTCCAAGTGGTGCTGAGAATCAAGGATGAGACAAATGGTGGCATTTAAAAAATAAAAAAATGCTGAGAATCAGTACTAATCTCAAATTGTGGATGGGTTTATCCTAACTTATGATCTTTGTAATTGTATCATCTTAATTTTAGTAGCATTTAAATAAATAAAAATGCTAACGAGTGCTTCCAAGACAATCTTAATGACCTTAAAAATTTGTGTATTTAATGCATTAGAAATTGAAATATTTGAATTTTTTAATGAATTTTTTCTTAATTTAGAATATTTAAAAAGTGACCAGAGGTACTCGTTAGCAAAACCATGAAAGCCTTATGGACATTGTCTTTCTAACACTTTTCAAATAGTCTCTCTCTTATTGGATGAACTCATATGGTCTCATACTTTGAAAATGGATCGTACATAAAGTGACGAGTCTCACGTATATTTCATCTCAGAAGAGTGTTAATATTAGAAAGATACTCCTCTCCGTACCATAATAATAGAGCATTTTGTTTATTTCACAAATATTAACAAAAAAATTGTATAAGTGAAAGAAATAGATAAATGATGTTGAATGCTTTGTCAAGTATTGGTGTATTCTCCATTATCATGAAAGCAAAATAAAATATATTGAATTATGAATAACCAGGGGTGAAGGGCTTCAAAGGGATGGGGTAGCATTGGCTACCCCAAGAGAAAAAAAAATCTTGAATAACTAGCATAAGATTAATATATAGCTACCCATGAATATATTATTTGGCTACTCCAAACAATTTTGTTGGTTTAAAGAGATATTATATTAACAAAAATTGATAATCTATTTAGTTTAGTGTCAAATATATAAGTTTGTAAAATATTTTTTATTTCTTCTTTATATTGGCCCCCTCGTAAAAAATTTACTAGCTTCGCCGCTGTGAATAATAAAATTAGTATTAATTAGGGTTTTGATTGAAAAAAATAATTAATATTGCATTGAAAAGTGAAATATACAAACTATATTTTTATTTTTTTTATAAATGACTCGGTTCTTTTGAGACGATGGAAACAATATTTCTAACCAATGAGCGAGAATTTAATTTCGTAATGTTTAAACGCACGCCAGTAACCTCGTGGCATTGTTGTTTTTATTACGGCAGATGAGCAACCGACAACTGACAACTTAAAGACATAAACGCACGCCAGTAACCTCGTGGTACTACTCACCTTCTCGTACCCTAGTTGCTTTTATTACGGTAGATGAGCATGGGGCACAAATCTAAATGCCACCTCCAGGTTGTTATTATACAGTACATGCGTTTGGTTGGAAGGGGAACATTAAAGTTCTGTTGTACGCTGTATCAGTTTTGTTGACAAACCATGCGCTTTTGTTTTAATGAAATTATCTTTGCTCTTTAAAAAAAAAACATCATAGTTAAAGATGAATCAAAGTTTTTTGCTATTATGAATGCTCATTTCTTTATAATGACTAATGAGCTAATTAAACACAGAAGGACAAGAAAATGAAATGTATTGTACTGTACGTTACGTTTGAGGTTAGAATGTGACATGCATAAAATAACGAGTTACTATGAGTAACTTTATAGGAGTACATTGAAAAGTAGATAATTTAGGTCATAAAGTGGACTCTGCTCTGTGGCTGAGTGACTTGAAATTATAACAGTGTATTTAACCATGAGTCTTACTCTTAGTGTGGTGTGGAATACTTTTGTGCAGGAAAGATGATCATTGGATTCGTGGCTTTTCCAAATTTGTTGGGGGTATCGTCTGCCAATACAGTCGAGCTTTATGGTGCTTTGGAAGGATTGAGGTTAGCTGAAGAGCAGGGTATTTGATTTGTGGAGCTCCAAATGGATTTCAAGGTTGTGATTGATTGCTTGAAGAGTGGCTTATCATTTTCAAAAAAGTAAACAGATGTGAAGACTCATTGGCTTGTAGGGATATAACTCAGGCTTCTTTGTTGATTTATGAGTCTTTCTGCTGAATTAGATCATGTGTTTTCTGTAGTCTATTTGTCTTGATGCAGAGTTTCAATTAACATTGAAAACCCAAATTATTTTTAGACACTTCACTCTAACAACATAGTAAGTGGCATTCTTGAAAATGAAATTCTACTGTGATTAGACTGTATCAGTTCTCAAGTCTTAAACATCACCAATCTATGCGGGTGAATCACATCACATACAACTTTCATTCCACCAAATTTGGCTGTGATCGCCAACCTCTACTTCAGTTTTTGAAGGTTCATATTTGCTCAGAACCTTTTATTAGAGATACTAGTTTGTAGTAGTATATATACTTGTAATAACCCCATTAGTGGGATAACTTCCTCATTTTGTAATATCACATTTTACTATCAATAATACACTTTCATAAGCTTTTCTCTCCTTCATCCATGGATGCCATGTTTCCTAACACCTTTTATGTTCAATGTAAATGTAAGTAAGAATTGTCACCATTATTATTTGGCAATTAAGTCTAGTATACCTAAATGCCCTAATTTCTACATTTTATTTTATTTTCACTTAAATATTGTCACGCAATTTGAAATGGTGAGATATCCTTTCAAACTGCCACATACTGCGACAGCGGACACACCACACCTAAGCCACCACGTGTCACAGGATTATGTGAAGTCAACACGCCAATGCTAGACCACCACATGTCCTTGTTATCTGAAAATTATGAAATTTTTTTGGAATGAGAAATATGAGGTTCATACCGTGAACGTTTCAGCCATTCAATCCAATTCTACCAACTCTGCTGCCAAAGACTTTTGTTATAATAAGCAACTGAATAAAGATAAATCTTACAATGGATACACTCTCACTTTCTTTTAGCTAATATTTCAATCGGGTTTGTTCTATATATCTTTTCCACAACAGATATTAAATAGCATCCACCATTAGTGTTATTTTTATTTTATGGAAATTATGGATTAACTCATTATTATTTTTATATTAAATGACATCCACCATTATTATTTAAATACAATATCATTGGGGCGAACGATTATGACCCCAATTACCCTTAACACTTGTCAAATTAACTCATTAATTTTTTTCGCAAAAATTATATCGTTGTTATTTAACACCCCGAAATTACCTAATTGACCCAACGACAGTTAACTGCAGTTGGGACGACAATTAAATGATTTATGATATAATATACAAAAATTTATTTTTAGAGAATTATTTATGATATAATATATAAATAGATTATGGATTAAAAATAAATTGAGCATTTATGAAATTTTTAATTGAGGGTATATCATTTATAAGAATTAAAATCGAATTTCATAAAGAAATTTTTTTATTTTTTTTTAAGAATATAAAAGTATAATTAAATCATTAAAAATGATCAATAATGTTGTGAGGTTAGTTTACTTAATTGTTGACTATTTATATATTATATCATTTAATTGTCGTTCGTTCCAACTACAGTTAACTGCCATTGAGGTTAATTAGGTAATTTTTGAGAGTTAAATAACAATGATATATTTATTACTAAAAAATACTAATGAGTTAATTTTATATATTACTCCCTTCGTCTCATTATAAGTGAGCATTTTTATCATTTCACCTATATTTTAAAAAATGTATAAAAGAGAGAGAAAAATGGTTTTGAGTGTCTTTGTCAAATATTGGTGCATTTTTCTTTATCATAAATGTAAAGTATAATATATTGAATTGAGAGTGGCGAAAGTAATATTAATTAGAGTTATAATTAGAAAAAAAATAATTAATATTGTATTGAATAATGAAATAGTTCAATTTTTTTGGAACAGTATTTTTTCCCGAAAATGACTCACTTATAATAAGACGGAGGGAATACATCATTTAATTGTCGTTCGTCTCAACTACAGTTAACTGCCGTTGAGGTCATTAAATACAGTTGTGAACACAAATTAAGATACATTCTATCCTAAATCATTTTTAGTGCTTGTTTGAATCGGTGGGGAGATTGGTGGAACCTCAGTGAGCTACTGTGGTTATAGTTCAAAGCTCCAACAAATCACAGTGCTATAATGATTTTTACCAAATTCATAGAAAATTTAAACATAAAATTGTTATATTTCTATATTGGTTTCACCACTATCTATAAAACACCGTCATTCTTCAGATTAAGCGTGTTTTGGTATTGGACAAGCGTCGTGTTCGAAACCGACACGACATCGATACATATGTTTACACTGAATTATGTGATTTTCGTAAATTATTAAAAGTGTTAAAAGACTTAGAATATCAGTATCCGTATCGTATCCAATATTCATACCCGTATTTCATAGACCACTACTAGTTTTTCACAATATTAATAGCGATACGGACCATAAACGTAACAAGACTTAAGACTAAAACCATGGTTATTAAGAATAGCAATTGAACAAATCACTGTTGTTTCACAATACAGTATAGTACTAAAAAATATTAAGGCAGCGCTATATGTTGCATAGTAGAATCTGAACAAATCACTATTTTCGAGCGTAGCTATTTTCGAAATTTGAGTTACATACTGCAAAGGCTTCTCCTTCGAAAAACAAAGTTGTTGATTCGAAAAAGACAAAGACAATGATTGAATGCGATTGAAGACAACATCACGTGGGACCCTGACAGCTAAATTAATGGAGTAACAAACATTATTGGCATGGAGACAAAGACAATGATGAAGTTGATTGAATACGATAGGAGACAACTTTATTATCTTCACGTGGGATCATAATGGCAACATTATTGACATGAAGACAAAGCCAAGGTTGCTCATTTGTCATCGCCCCTTTGGTGGAGTTCTTGATGTGAGTTTCGTCCGATTTCTAAATAGTGGCGCCACCGTGGGTAATGGAAACAAATCATTAATGGTGTGTTTGGTTTAGAAGAGAAATTGTGAAGAGAGAAATAAGTGAGAGAGAGTATGAAAAGAGAGAAAGAGATGAGAAATAGAGTAGATTTGATGGGTTGTTTGGTACAAGAGAGAAAGAAGAGAAATATAGAAGAAAGAAGTGTGTTTAATTTTTAAAAAGACCAAAACAACCTTATACTAAGAAAGTTTTTTTTTTTTTTTTTTTAAATTTTAACATAAT
>Ga0228710_1007138_pt1 | contig 16659 bp, 9 predicted proteins | sample MedpolnodulmetaG_FD_177995 | JGI IMG/M metagenome (GOLD analysis project Ga0228710, IMG submission 177995) | Root nodule microbial communities from Medicago polymorpha collected in Santa Monica, California, United States - pink nodules | ecosystem: Host-associated > Plants > Roots > Nodule... | reverse complement strand
ATTTAGTAAGATAAGTATATAGCAATTTTGTTACTCATGCACCGCCAAAGATAACTAACATTATAATTAAAATATATGTTTTGAAAAAGTGGATCCAGAGAGAATCGAAGGATGTTACATAAATTCATAAGCTCCTTGTTAAGTCAGAGGGTAAGCTGAAAATTTAGGCTTATTAAAATATGGCATAAGCAGCTTATGAAACTATGATAAGCTATTTTTACTTATTTACCCAAACAACTTTAAAAAGGCTTATGGAAGTAGATAAGCCCACATAAGCTCAAAATAAATCAATCCAAACGGGCCTTAGTCTTTTTAGAAATATTCTTTGCTTTTAATATTTGCAAATATTGAATCTTTTGTTTTTGTCGTTTGTGCTTTGCTTTGAAATAAATATCTTCAAAAGTAGGTACTCTAAATTATTGCATTAGGTGTCTGTGTAACAAATTTTCAATCAAAACATATTTTTTAAAGAGAGAACATGACCGTAGACATGCTCGTCCAAATTCAGAGGATAAAATTAGAAGAAAAGCTATACCATAACTAAGTATTCCCTTAATATATAAGTATATACTTTTTTTTTTTTGTCTCAAGTATGGATTAAAAAAATTAAAAACAGTATTCCATTTCATTATTAACTATATAAAATAGAATTTATTAAAAATACATGAAAGTTTGTACGGTTTACAAAATTATGAAATATAGACCATAATGAACATGTGGAGAGAATTGATTGAAAGGTGGTGGTGATATGAAAACAGCTCTAGTCCCTTCCTCGAAATTTCAGCTGAAAGAGTGATAATAACTTCTCACACCCGAAGTCAAAAATGGTTGGTCTCACTCTCACTCCATCTTTGAAATTAATCCTTACACACTTGACACAGCATGCTGCATATTCTAATCCAAATTTGGAGATGGATGATGTTGCCAAAGGTGTGGAGATTTGTTGGCTTTGCTTCATCTGTTGTTGGACTGCTTTGTTATGCTTTAAGCTCTTCCTTCAACTACCTCTTTGGTGAAAGGAATTTGTTGAAAATATTTCTCTACAGTGCTTTCAGTTTCACCATTTGCTTGGTGATTTTATTTGCAAAGAAATTACAACATTCTAGAAGTCTCCGATTCAAAGCTCATTCGGCATTTCTGGTATTGACACTCAGTTCAGTCTATTCCTTTTTTTTTGATAAAGTCATGAATGGGAAACCAGATGCATATAGTCTAATTTCATGTGCTGCCTTTGCTATTATGTCACTTAGTTTGTCGAGGCAAACTCAGTGCGGATTTGAAATTGATCTTCTTTATTTTTTCCTGGGATGTCTAATTGTGCAACTCATGAAGGTTAAGTTGCAGTTATCATTCTTCGTTCTTCATTTTCTTCGCTAGATACCGGAGAAAATAGTCAATACAGCTCTGAACTCCAAGATGGGAATTCGGTGATTCTTTATGTGGATTCTCTGCAATCACTCAGTGTTAGTAATAATATTTCTCTGCAAACGCCCAGTGTTGATAATAATATTTCTAGTGCTACCAGTAGCATCGATTCAACACAATTGGTTATCAGTACTAATATTGGTAGTATGATGGACCAACTCGGGACTTATGTGAAAGCGCTTGAGCACGAAAATTCAACTCTCATTCAAATTATTTCAGAGCATGTCAAAAAATACGTTGAAGAACACTCTCAATTGGTGGTGTCCGATCCAAACCTAATGATGGATGCGTTGAAGCCAAAAACCATTAATGACGTTGAGGAAATAGCAAAGGTCATGATGATGGCTGGGTTTGAGAAGGATTTTTCTGATGTGTACAACAATTGCCGGAGGGAATGCTTGGACAAGTGCCTAATGCATAGATTATTCGGCTTACAGAAGCTCAGTATTGAGGATGTTCACAATATGTCATGGAAGGATCTCGAAGACAAGATTGAAAGATGGATTAGAACTTTCAATGTCGCTCTCAAGATACTTTTCCCTGGAGAGCGAAGACTTTGTGACCGCATCTTCTGTGGATTCTCATCCGCGGCTGACTTCTCCTTCATGGAGATCTGCAGGGAATCTACCATTCAACTTCTAAACTTTGTTGATTATGTGTCTAGTGGAAGTCACTCACCAGAGCGTTTGTTTAAAATCCTTGAGGTTTTTGAAACATTGCGTGACCTGATTCCAGAATTTGCATCCTTATTTTGTGATCAGTACAGTCTGTCTCTAAGGAATGAAGCAACTGCGATATGGAAGAGAGTGGGGAAAACGATTAGAGACATATTTAAGGAGTTGGAGTATTTGATTGGTCGAGATCTGACGGAGGTGACAAATTTTGGTGGGGGTCTTCACCCGATTACCCAACACGTGATGAACTACCTCCGTGTAGTTTGCGGATCCCAACAAACATTAGAGCAAGTCTTTTATGATTCCTCACTTGCTTCAAAGATTCGTAGGATTATGGATACATTGGAGAGCAATTTGGAAGCAAAGTCTATATGCTACGAGGACTCTTCTTTAGGCTATATTTTCTTGATAAATAACCACACATATATAGTTGAGATGACCAAAGATAATGAACTAGGAACCCTTTTGGGAGATGATTGGCTCCAAAAATACGCTGCAAAAGTTCGACATTACCATACACAATGTAAAAAAACCACGGAAGCTATCCCCTCAACTCTAGTGCTAGATTTTTTCCGCTCAAAATATAATGGTGGGGAAGTATCAAAAGTGTATCAAGAAGATATGAAAGAAATAGAAATACCACCCTCGCAACCAGAAGAAAGGTATCAAAACTTTATAATTCAAAAACAGTTCAAAATACAAAATAATTTGTTTTGGTTTCAAGTTCAAAATGCAAAGTAGAATATCCTTATTAGAGCATTTTTTTTTTTTTTTGAAGGATAGAGCATATTTAATGTGAGATGTTTTGCATAATACCATGTGTTGCATATTACTTACTCTCGTGGGACAAGAAATAAAAGAGATTGTTATTAAGTCGAAAGAGTTTTACAAGCATGTTATCTCTCTTGCACAAATGTGGGTCCCATTACATATTTTATTGTTAAAATAAGATAATTAAGATTTAACAAATTATTTGTTGTTAAAATGTAATAAAATTATCGCGAGTGTATCGCGAATTGTATTTAACCGTTAGATCTCTTGTTTAATACAAGCGAAATGCTACGTATAGCGAAATGTTTTTCATGAATTCATAGCAAACAGTGTAGTTTAGATGAACATAAACCACCACCTGCGTGTATGCCACAAAAACTAGAAGTAAAATGGAACAAGGTTAACTGAAATACTACATTCGTGGAATCTCGTGATTTATTTTGTCGCTTTATATAGCATGGCTCTTAATACAATATGCGAGTGACTAAATTAAAAGTGTTACACTCACAGTTACCTCAACTCGTGATCTTATTGTGATAAAATTTGTCAAAGTAAAATTATTATGGGTTCCATTAATTATGTTTTTTAGAGTTGCTGGTTGGAGTGAATAAGTGATTATTAGATATTAACTTTTTAGAAGTTGTGTGTACACATGCAACTCACATGAGATCACTTATTTTATGGCGGATGAAGTATTAATTATATGTACAACTAGAAGAAGAAAAATATTTAATGTTACATTTAAAACTTATAATGCCATTCACTTTTAAATAATATTTTGTTCAAACGGACACTAATCCTAAAAATAATGGATAATACACATATATAAAGATCATATATAGAGTTCAATAGTAATGAAAAGTTAAAATCTAGTCAACAGTTTAGGTGGTCTATGATTCGTTCAAACAAAAAGCTTAGGTGGTCCATGATATGTAACATTTGTTTTTTAGTTTTGTTAGATCCTCCTCACCTACAAGATAGAAAATTACTCTTCTTCTATGTAAAATTGCTCACTACCACATGAACTGACAAAAATGTTCCAAGCGTAATTTAACTTGCGTGATTTAGCTCACGATGAACTTCAAATATTTCAATAGTAACTAGATTAAGTTTCAACAGGGATACTCCCTCCGTCACAGTTTAACTTAGTCAGTTGACCATTTCACAAAGATTAAGAAAACTGTATAAATGAAAAAGAGAGAAAAATGGTTTTGGATGCCTTTGTCAAGTATTTGTGCATTCTTCTTTATCATAATTATAAAGTAGAATTTATTGAAATGGAAGTGATGAAAGTAATATTAATTAAAATTATAATTGAAAAAAAAAGTAATTAATGTTGTATTGAAAAGTGAAATAGGTCGAATATTCTTGAGACAATACTTTTTTACAAATAACACAGTTATTCTGGGACGGAGGGAGAAAGAAATTATCGGACAGAAAGTTATATCTTTTTTGCTTACTAACAACACGTGATGAAGCACGAAGCAGTTGTCTTCTCAGTAATTAGGAAAAGGTCTCAATGCACAAACAACACATAAATATTAAGTCTTGTGTTGGTTCACATTTTCAATTTTAACACTGCTAAGTGCAGACCAAAAACAATACAAAAAAGGATTTACCAAATTGCATTGTTTGTTACTAAGGTAATTTAACTCACTTAGGTTATAGGACAACGTGAGTTAACTCATATTGGTTATACTGAACATGAATTAACTCACGTTGGGGATATTTTGGTTAGTTCACGTGGGAGTGAGCAATTTTGTACGGGAGAAAATCAATTTTCTACAAGATATTTTAATGATCTCTTTATATCGGATCAATTTGTCGAATAAAAACCCTTCTCTTGCTTTTTCCTCCCCTTCAGTTCCTCCATTACCTTTGGTTATGCCCTGCTAACTGAAGTTGCAATGATGATCTTGTAACAGTAACAAATACATTTTGATTTTTGAGTATATTTAAGAATAAAGGAAGTATCATATATTTCTATATACAATCAATTTCTTGCACGCTGACCTAACGATTGTGTCTTCATATTAATTAATGGCAGGAGAAAGAAATTGGAGACAGAGATAATAACAATAGTGATCTCTCCCGAACCCCAGTTTGGGAACACATACAAAATGCCACCGGAAGACGGGTTTACCTGGACAGAATATGGCATGAAAGAGATACCTGGCTTCAAATACCCGAGGTATGTATGGTCCATTAAGTAATTAATTTTGTTAGGAAACATTAAATTTATTGAAGTAGAAGAGGTAGAAGTATATCACATACACCTCCTCTAGTCTTACACTAAACACTCATCTCCCTTGGAGTTTTATTAGTCATACATTAAAAAAAAACAATCCTTGTTTGCTAACTTCATTCAACCATCTCTTAGTTTCTTTCTTGGTTTTATGAATAGGACATTCAAACCCATCTTCTGTTACCTGCAACTTTCCTTCTTTTTTTGTTATGTCATTACTTCTGCCATTTTCTACATGCTCTTTTGTGACACAAATTAAAAGAGAAAGGAGGCCTATGACTATTCGAGTACTTCACCATCGGTCGCCCGCAACTCAATGTGCTAAGGGCAGCCCTCTCTACCTTATACTTAATTAACCCTAAAATTCCAACTAAACATTGGGAGAATAAGGACCATAAGGGGAAATCAAGAGGTAGCAAGACGCTGCTACCATCACAGCTCGAGAGGGAAACAAGTCGACCAACGTAGCAAGCACGATCTTAAGGAAATTAGCTTGAGGCAGGACGTGGTTGTCCTTGATAGTGAAAATAGCTAGACGTCTATATAGATGACATGGTGGTGAAGACCAAGGAAGAATGGAGTCAAAACAGAGTCCTACAAGAAACCTTGGGTTCCGATATAAAATGCAACATTTGTCTAGATAGTTCAAAATGCTCCTTCGGAGTCCAAGCTTGATGCTCATGAATAGAAGCAAATGCTAATAAATTCCGAGATATAAAAATGAGGAGCCCATCAAGTATTAAAGGATCCATCATATAATGCGAAGAACCACAACTTTATTTTAGTTTCTATCTTGCGCCAAAGACAAAGCCTTTAATTTCTTCACCATTCTATCTTGGAAGCTTAAGAACTTTTTGGCTACCCCTACGTTCCAACAAGGCCAAAGCAAGGTAATCCCCTATACTTTTAGTTATGAACAACCGATTATTTCCTTTGCACGGTGCTAGATCAAGAGATAAATGGAGGCGAAAAAGTACGCAATTCTGTGAGTAAAGTTTTCCAATATGCATAAAGTAGATACAAAAAGATAGAACTCGTTGACTCGTCGTCTTTACTAGGACTAAGCACCGACTAACCATACTTCCAAAATCATAATGTGGTGGTCAAAATTGGTTACCTGATTAAGTACATCCTTAAAAAACCTAACCTCTAGAGTTTTCATCACTAGTAACCCTTGTTGAACCCAATGTGTGGATTTTATCTGTAGATGGAACTTCGAACGTCAAGGGAGGTGGAGCTTGAGTAGTACCAGAAGGTCTGGACGAAGTTTCACTTGAACAATCTATCCATTTTCATTTCAAAGAAATCAACAACAGTGTCAAAATTGAAGCACTCACATCAGGGATGAAGTTTGCATATGAAAATATGTAACACGATCATAGCAAAATGTGACTTTCAATTAGTAAAAAGCCAAACCAAATATCCATAACTCGTAAAATACTTGAAGATAGTCAGAGATATAAAGAATAGATTTGAGTTATTTGAATTGATCTACGTTCTAAGGGAACTAAACTCCAAGGCAGGTCTATTATTATCTAAGCTTTACAATACCAAGAGACCTGGAAACAACGGAACAATAACTTAGGAAACCCTTCTAAAACCAAAGCACCGAAGCAATGTAGGTTAACTAGATTCATGAGAGCGTAGATTGGATTAAACGCCTCGTTCAATATTAGAAGAAGAATTATTTCCTAAATCTTCGGTCGAGTCAAGGCAGATCAACAAGATAGCGGTAAATTACATTATGGTCTAGGGAAAATTGCATAAATGTTTGTTTTCTTCCCCCCATGTTACTATGTATAAAAGAGGAGGAAGCAAAGAGAATAACATAGTAGGTAAAAGAAGTAATGTGTAGTAGTCACGTTGGTGGTAGATCTTTGGCTTACAAAATACTTCGAGCAAGTTTCTACTTGCCCACTCTATTACTAGACAGAGTGGGCTTTTCCCATGAGCAATGAGTCAATTCAAGTTTCTAATCATAGGATTTTTACTACTTCAAAAATTAGATTGAGGTAGAGCCAGTTGCTACCATCATGGAAGAGCAACTACGCATGGTTTACTAAAAGAAGATAATATGTATGTTTTTCCTATTGAAAAATATCATCTCCAAACACAAGACTCAATTCATCATCTCCTTGGTGATAGAATTCTTCGAAGATATGGGTATTTAAAATAAATTCATCTAGATTATACATCCATTAGAAAATGGACAAGCAGAGTCAACCGACAAAGTCATACTCATCGAACCAAGAAGAAATTGGTAGAAGCAAAATGTAACCGGGAAGAGGATCTCCCGAAAGTGTGTTATGGTCTTGTCACAAGACTATCACTCTTCAGTAAGGGAAATATATGTGCAAGTATTTACTTTTTTATATGTGAATGCGTAAGTCATACCTCTAAAATCAAATGAAGCAAATTATATCGTAATTTGAATTTTTTTTTTGTTTTTGTTTCAGGAGTTACTATAGGTGCAACCACATGAAATTATATGCGTGTCGAGCCAAGAAGAGAGTACAACAACTTGATAGCCATCCAAACATGTTTGAAGTTAGATACAACGGTGGACATACTTGCCGCAAGTCCTTAACAATATCCTCATTATTTGTACCAGCACGTCGACCGCTGGATATCTCAATGGATGTTACCCAAACCAGCATGCCTCCATCATCAACTTCAAATTCTGGGTGGATTTCATCGAGCATACCAGGTTTTTTTTTTTTTATTTTATGGTAAAAATATTTTTTATTACCAATAAATAATGAGAGAAATGTTAGCGCAACGGAGATTGTTGGATGTGCAAGCAATCAATATTGAGAGAGAATTAAGATAGAAGAAAGAGAGTTCTATTTGATTGTAACTATATATTCTCATTAGCAATTTTCTAATTAAAATTGCGAGGTTACATGTTTATATACTACTACATATGCCAGTTACTTGTTATACAAGTAATCAACCAAAACTAACTAAGTTTCTACAAAGTAGCTAACAAACTAAAAACTGTTATAACTAATTTTATTATTGCAACTACCTTAAATTAAAAACTAACAACAAGTACAAATTGTACTTATTGCACCAACTGGGAAAAATTATGATGGGTACTTCACCAACCAATAAACCCCAAAGAAACTAACAATCCAAACAAAGGAGGTTCGAGATCTACTCATAATACATGCAAGGACCCCTTTTTAATTTCAAGTTCACCGTGTCATTATCAAATCATAAACATAAGCTTTATACTATGGAATTGGTTATAGAAAAAGAATACTATGGGAATTGGTTACACTCAACCATAATACAATTTAAAAACATAAACAAAATGTATAATTAAAAAAGACTATTCCTCAACAAGAAAGACATTGGGACGAACACTTTAAGTTGGAAGACAACTTTCATGATGACGTGTTGGTACTTGTGGAAGTGGAGGAATAAAACTATTTTTGAAGCTGATTTTACTAGGCTGAACAACCCAATTTCTTTAATTTGGAGATTTGTCCAAGATATTGAAGATTGTAACTTGAAGCATACTCATATTGGTCCATAAAGTTGAAGGAAATCATCTATATAGGTTGGAAGCGGCCTCGAGAGGGTTGGATCAAGCTTAATAGTGATGGTGCTTGCAAGGATATGGGGATTATTACTGGATGTGGCGGCCTTTTTCGTGATTCAGACGGTAGATGGATCAAAGGCTACACTAAGAAGATTGGAGCTGGTGATGTCTTGCATGCTGAGATGTGGGGGCTATATTTGGGTTTGGGCATGGCTTGGAGGGAGCATTACTCTCATCTTATAGTGGAGAGTGATTCAAAGATTTTGATTGACATGTTTTCTGATAATTTCAAGTTCAATGGGAATATTCCTGTTTTAGTTCACTGGATCTGGAAGCTGCTGAAGATGAGTTGGAATGTTCAACTCAACCATACTTGGCATGAAGGAAATAAGAGTGCTGATTGGCTTGCTAATTTAAGCATTTCTACAGATCACTTTAATTTTTTAGTGATGGAGTCTCCTCCTAGTGAGGTCCAAAGAATCCTTTTTGATGATTTATACGGGGCTTGCATGCCTAGGAATGTTCGATTAGCTTTTTAGTTTTGTTTTTTTTGGGCTTTGCCCTCTCTTGTACAAAAAAAAAGACTATTCCTCTTAAACACAACATTCTTAAACCTGAAAGATTAAATATTGCTATGAAGACCATTTAAACTTTTTGCAATAGGTTAACAACCTCTGATGCCAGTATATTTTCACTTATTTTGTAAAAAAGAAAAGAAAAAAAAAACCTATAATATAGCCACTCAACTTACGATCTATCAGAAAAACTTAATTAACGGAAAAATACTTCACTTAATATACTACTCCCTCGGTTGCTATTATAAGAATCGTTACAAAAATTTATTTGTCCCTAAATAAAAGACTTATTATAAATTTTTAGATACATTTATTATTATTATTTTTCAAAATATAACCATTATTAATACTATCAGTTTATCATGAAACATTAATTTTAAACATAGAAGAATATATACGCAAAGAGTAATTTGCTAATAGTCACACATATGTTAGACAAATTTATTCTCAAACAATTTTTTTTAAATGCATGATTTTTGTTAAAGGTTCCTTTAATAAGGGACAGAGGGAATGATTAAAAAGTGTTCAATTGTTTCACAAGTACAAATGAAGTGAAAGGCTACACAAACATTTTATATAAGCAAAATTTTCCAATTTTCAATATTCAATATAGTTAGGTTTGCTGTTAAAATTTTTGAAAAGGAAAAAAATAAACTAATCTAAGTGTATCATTAATCCTTAGAAGTAGCAACAAAATTTGATAATTTTTTTAATCGAACAATTTTTTTTTTAATTTACTGCATCTTCAGTGATATTTTTTAAGAAAATCATTATTAGTAAGATTAACAAGACCCTTTTCAGTCCCGTGAGCATAGCTCGGTTGGTAGGACAGTGTATTATTATATGCAGGGGTCGGGGTTCGAACCCCGGGCACCCCACTTATTTATCTTATAAGCTGAATTCAGCCACTAGGCTACTTGAAAAAAAAAAAAAACAAGACCCTTTTCAACACACCCTTTCCAACTCATTAATTTTTGAGTCCCACTACTATGAATGTGCTAAAAAATGCATGTTAAGTAGTTTGTTGCTTGCTGTCCTTCCTGAAAACTTTGTATAAGTAAAACGCTTGTTTTACTCAATCAAGTAATATTTGTATCTTGAGTAGGAGTGGGGTAATTTGATGGGAATGCTTCAGGTTTTCGTCTCTGAGAGTTTGGAGGGGAGTGATTTGTAGGGATGAGATTAGAGTAAAAAATAGAGAAATATTTTAAAAAAAAATTGAGAGTGTTTTTCTAGTGAATGATAAAAGAATACTTATGATTAATATACTTTTTAGATTTGAGACTATTATAACTATACATATATTGGATTTGGAAAAATTACCCAAACCCGCCAAAACCTTACTTCAATACAATTTTTTAGTTCCCCAAATTTAGAGATTTTGTATTAGGAACAAAATTAAACCCCTCAAAGTCCTCCCCTCCCAATGCTCTCAAATATTTCCACTTCTTTCTTCCTTTTTTACAAGCCCTCCTTTCTCCTTCCCTCCAAACTCCCAAAAAAAACCTTAGGGGTTTGGAGAAAGTTTGGGCTAGGTTTTATTTTGGTTTGACATGCAACTGTATGGTCTGTCTACAAAGCTTGAAAATATATTCTTTTTTCTGGCAAGATCGTTGGTGTTGAGTATCTGGTTTATAGGATCCAATTCTAAGTGGTTCTTTGCCAAATACCCTAGATAGAATTGTTTGCTTTATGAGTGGTAGGTGAGGTAAATTCTCTATTGGACCAATAAGGTTCCTTTTTCTTGGCAGAGATGGATCTGATCTGTGCTTTCAGAGTTTCAACGGTGCATAAGCCTCCGAGGTCTTCCTAGTTGGTGGTTCTCTTCGCCCGTTGGTGGTGGTTGTTTGAGAGTATTTTGTGATGGGGCCGACCTTGTGTGGGTTTGTGTTGGGTGGGGTCCGGGGGCGTTTGTTGGTTGTAGGTATTTCCATTCCTTTTGTATCTGACAGCTTGATGTTGTACATTCTCTGGGTGTTTGCCCCTTTTCGATATATATATATATAAAAAAAATTGTATCAAGAGTTGTTAAACTAATTGAATTCCACAGGAAAATCCATAAACTCTATGCCAGAGGCCAAGTTAGCTGCTCCGGCGGATGGTGGGCATCATCCTATGATGGTGAAAATTTTGGCCTATCTTGTTTCTGCTATTAAAGTTGTTAATGGAGACGGAACATTTTCAATACAAACTGAGGGGACAATGGAACTTTTAGAGAGCATATTAGCATCAAAATCCGAAGAATATGCAGACCCTTCTTTGCGTCATTTTTTCATGATGAATAATTGGAAATATTTAGAAGTGACAAATAGAAGAAGGGATTTGAATGCAATTTTTGGCAATGATTGGTTACAAAAAAACAGAGCAAAAGTCCAACAAAACATTGAACTCTATCAAAGAAACTCATGGGATAAGGTGTTGGAATTTTTGAAGTTGGATATCAATGACACCATGGAAATTAATTTTGATGTAGATTTGATGAAAGAAAAGCTTAGTTTGTTTAACAAGCACTTTACAGAGACATGCAGAGTTCAGTGCACATGGTCTATTGATGATTATATGTTAAGGAAAGAAATAATTGAATCTCTCAAAAATACCTTGCTGCCGGCGTATGGAATCTTCATTGGGAGGTTGCAGGATTTTCTTAAAAACGATGCTTATGAGTATATTGAGTATGGAATGTTTGACATACATGACATACTTGATAATTTATTTCTAGGAAAGACAAATGAATATTTTTGAGTCTTGTTTTGGTTTGGGTCCACTTCTTGGAAACTTAATAGCATTGTTTGTTTGGTTCCTGTTTTGATTTGTATGTTTTAAGAACAATAATGTTATTTCGTATTGATATAAGCACTTGTCAAACAGTTTGGTATTAAGGGTTTGTCTGCTTTGGGAAAAATGAAAATATATTTTATTTTCATTTTTAAAAATTTACATTAGTTTTCGTTGTTAGATTAGAGAAATTAGACTTTGTACGTTCTTGTGAACTTAACTCAGTTGGTAAGGACAATGCATAATATATGCAAGGTCCGGGTTCGAACCCGGACACCACCAAAAAAAGAGAAATTAGACTTTAGTGAACAATTGTCTTGGATTTTAAAAAATAATAAAAATGACAAAACAACTATTTTCACTATTTATGAAAATACTTCGTTACTATCTAACATTGAATCTACTCTTAATCACAATCATTCTCTTTTAAAAACATATTATTTTCTAAGTTATTGTCTTTAGAAAATTCAGAAAATGAATGGTACATCTCCTAGAAACCTATGTATAGGAGAGATCTGCTACAACAGATATCCGGAAGAAAAAAAGATTGCAGCATCCATTTCTATGGGCTATCGCAACATATTCCCGCTCCGTAGGGAACACTATTTCACAATAATTCTGCAGTAGCAGGAACAATCTTCAACCAGAATGTATAAACGGAGAAACCTGAGGTTTAGAGATATTCCAATTTATATGACTACTATTATCTGCAGCATCAATTTCTATGGGCTATGGCTACATTATATTCCACTCTCAAAGTTCTAATTTTGGGCAGAGAATCCAATTTCTGACAAAGAACCATAAGAGAATAACAGAAGATTGCAGCAACAATAGATAACATCAAATTGATCTTCATGAACTGAACAGTTAGAATTGCAAAGAAGAAAGAAAAGAGTACAAAGCATAGTCACACGGTTCGCAATTCGCTTCAGTATGTGGTACGGGTTCGGATACACGGTTCGTCACTTGCAAAGAATTCGGTACGTAAGGGGTATACATAGTCAGTACGCTATGGGTTCGTCGTACGTCAAATATACCATCAGTATGATATGTGATTTACAAAGAAAAAAACTCAGTAAAAGAAAATGTTCCACGTTACTTTATAGATACTGAAAGGAAGGAAAGCTTATAAATAGAAGCTACAACTACTTCACTCTCATTGAGAAACTAGTAGAATTACTAGTTGTAACAACATACATGTTGTGATGGTGGGGTCAGTGGTTCATTCCTTTTATTAAAGGGATGTTGCGCTTCCCAAGCCAGACCTATTATATTATTTAATTAGTTCAAATTTTTCTATTTAATAATCCAGCTTTTTTTTGCGCATGGACTCATGGTTCGTCTGGTACGTCGGATTTTCTGAATTTCATTCGAATTCTGGGTGAACTGGTACGTGAAAGTACCGCGAACCGGTTCCCTGGGTCTACAACGAATTATGTGACTATGGTACAAAGACGTGAGAAACAAAATAAGAACACCCAAATAGGCAAGCTTTCAGCAAGAATCTCCTTGAACATTTCCATTTTTTATCAATGTTAACATCATGTTAATGACAGTGAAAGTCACCACTATGTAAACAATGTTTTGATGAAGTTCCAGTTTCCATCAAGTTGGTTGGAAGAAGAGCTCAATGCATAAGAATTACCGAGTCCAATGATACTTGATCAAAAGTCTAAAATTCTCCATTGCTTTTTCGGTATTTGTCTATTGGAAATTCTTATGGGCACAGTACTTTGTTTCTAAAGGTGACTGTCTTAATTTATATTTAGATTCTAAAACTTATATGTTTTCCTAGAGTCGGAGAAGTGAAGTTTGAGGTAGAAAGGAACTTCATAATAATTTGAATGAATATTATTCAGTTTTTATGACTAGATAATAATATTTTTTTTATTGCAAATTAGACTTGGACAGTGGACCTTAAAGAATAAAAAATATATATTTAGAAGAGTCAATGTAAAACATATAAATACAAAATAAATGAGATGAGTCATGCCAATAATATGGTCCTGGTGGTTAGTAATTGGACCATATCATATGTTTACATTTGAATCCTGATGATGAGAATAGAATTGCATCTATTGTTTCTTATTTAAAAAATAATAATATTACATCTATTGTTTCTCTTTTCATATTTGCATGATTGATCCTATGGCTAACGATATGGGAATACACTGGATCCAATATATAAAAAAATGCTTTAAATATATAAATGTTCCGGACAAATATCAAGCATTTTGATTTTAGTCCTTCATGCTTTGCTTTAGTTCTTCTAAAATATATTTGAAAAGAAAAAACTAATCCCTATAATATTAATTTTAGTCTATATTTTGAGGGATAGAAATCAAATATTCAACGTATTATAAGGATCAAATCCAATATTAATCAATTTGGCAAGTACTAAAACAAATCAACAAAGCCCAAAAGCAAAAAACTGTATATTTGTAAGAACTAAAATCAAAACACTTGATATTTAGACGACCATTTGGATATTTAATCCTAATAGATTAAAATATGGCTTTTAATTTAAAATATGGGTATTTTAGCAAATATGCGGTATCTATTTTTTTTCCATGTTTCTAAAGCATTCAAATAATTACTATTATTATTATTTTTATGCTCAAATTCAGTGGAAATTATATGTGGATCCTATTCTACTTCGAGGCCAAGTTGGTTTTACATAATTGTTACTTGTGATCAGCTAATTTAGCTTGTGGCAAGTTTTCTAAATTATAATCTAATTATGGAAAAACAAACCACACGTTGTTTAGAAAAGATAATTTTAATTCATTCAAATTGTGTTATTTGCTTTTGAATAATAAAAACGAGATTTAATGGTTATGCGAAGTAGGAAGAATTAGTAGTTTTTGCAAGTTTCATGTGATACGATGAATAAATTTATTTATGATAATAATGCTATAAAAGCTTGGACAGTATGAATTAGGTCTAGTAAGAACAATTATTTATGTTTTAATGTTTTATTGAGAATTTAATGCCTCCGTTCGCCACAACAAAGAGAAATGTGGTATATCTCCGTTCGCCAGAACGAAGAGATAATGTGGTATATCTCCGTTCGCCACAACGAAGAGATAATGTGGTATATCTCAGTTCGCCACAACGAAGAGAAATGTGGTACACTCCATTCGCCACAACGAAGAGATAATGTGGTAATCTCTGTTTGCTACAACGAAAAGATAATGTAGCCTATGAGGTACGTGCTCATGGTAATTTAAGATTATAGCCGTTTGCTACAACGAAGAGATAATGTAGCCTATGAGGTACGTGCTCATAGTAATTTTAACAAACAAGGAGATGATTTTTTTATATACATTATTCTTATAACTAATCATCAATTTGGAATGTCATGAAAATTTATGATTCCGCAAGACTAGTAAAAATGTATTTTATTAAAGTCTATATGTCATAATGTATTAGGCTTGTCAGGCTAAATTTATGTGATTTATAGTGTTAGCCTGTGTGCTGGTCATGATCTGAGATTAGGTCGTGACATTTATAAAAGTTATTTCTTTTGGGTTTAAAGAAGTTAATGGGTTAAGAAGATGCAGGAGAAGCAGAAGAAGATAAAGTTGCTGGAAATTCATCATCATCACATGCTTCTTCATTTACAAAATTAAATGATAACACAATAATCATTTACAAAATTTAAAAAGAGCCAAATAATCTTGGAAGGAAAGAAGAAGAAGAAACATTTCATAGCTTTCTGGGTTTATTTTATTTCATTTAATTATGTAAATGATTATTTGCCTTTTTTTATTTCTTTTTAATTAAAAAATTATATACATGACATCTTTTTCACTTAAGTGAGTTGCCACATGTATATTGAATGGGTCAAAATCAGACTAATGGGCCAAAATTGCAAAACGGGTAGACATAAGGGGTTACAATTGCTAATTTTGTTTTCCTAAAAAAAATTGTTATTTTTTTATAGAGCGCCAAAATTTTATTTAAATATTTGGATTTTAAGACTGATATGTTTTCCTAGATCGGAGAAGGGTTTGAGGTGGAAAGGAACATTTATAATAAACTGAATGAAAATTATTCAGCTTTTATGTTTAGAAAAAATCTAGGGTAAATAGTCATACGAGTACCACCAAAGTTGTTATCACCAAAGTTGCGAAAAGTAGCGAAATTACAAAATAATCATTAATGATGTACTTAGTTAGTCAAAATAGGCATTGATGTCAAGAATTATTTTGACTCATAGAATGCACAATCAAAACTATTGTGAATACTTATTACAAACGAAAAATAATTATTTGCCGTAAAATATTTTTAAATTTTTGGACAGTTGGCCTTGAAGCCTGTCAATGTAAAACATAACAATAAAAAAGAATATGATCGTGGTGGTTAATAATTGGACCATAAAAATATGTTTACAATTTGAATCCTAATGATGAGTATAGAATTAAATATATTGCTTCTCTCTGGATTACATATTTAGAGGATTAATCGTATGGCTAGCGATTATGGGATACACTCGATCCGAGAGATAAAAAATATTTCAAATATGTAAATCATCTCAGCAAATATCAAGCATTTTAGTTTTAGTCTTTGTAAAATTATTCTTTGCTTTTAATATTTGCAAATATGATCTTTTTTTTTTGTCGTTTGTGCTTTGCTTTGAAATAA
>Ga0228710_1007137_pt1 | contig 16659 bp, 8 predicted proteins | sample MedpolnodulmetaG_FD_177995 | JGI IMG/M metagenome (GOLD analysis project Ga0228710, IMG submission 177995) | Root nodule microbial communities from Medicago polymorpha collected in Santa Monica, California, United States - pink nodules | ecosystem: Host-associated > Plants > Roots > Nodule... | reverse complement strand
CGAGTGATTGTGATAATATCGTTTAAAAAGGCTAGAATCTGTTATTTGGTCGAGAGATTGCAGCTGTTACGCTTGGTTGATGTCTCTGACCCCAAGCGAAATAGCCCTATCTCTTCTCGTTTTACTCTTTTGTCGAATAGAACAATAGTTTTACACAAACAAACAATTTATACCCAAACACTTAACTTGATGAATATTGTGAAAACACTTATGAAATACACAACTCCCTGCGGATACGATCCTATTATACTTACGTGTAAATAGTTTTATGACATGTAAAAATCTTACATCAATAGACTTAGGAGAAGATAAAGATGAACACGCATGGAAAACGGCGAGCTATGTGCCTTGGCTTATTCGGGACGATAGCGACGTCAGATTTATGTTTAGGAATATGGTGGAAGATAATATAATATAGGCTCCTATAATATATGTATGTTCGTTCCATCTGCAACTGCATAGAATGTCAGTAGAGATTTAATTTAATGATTTGTAATGTGTTGTTTAATTATGGACACTCTTTAATGTTTTGAAGAATTTCAAATGTCGGATTGATTTAATTATGGGCAATGCTCTGGTTGAATTACGGGTAAAAATTGGCCGAAAAATGGCTTGGTTCAATTATGCAGAACCCACTGTCTGCATAATTGCTTTCCTCGGCAGTTAACTGCCGATGGAACCGGCGGCAATTAACTGCCGAGGGGTATTACAGTCTTTTATATGTGTGTTTTAACCTTCTTATGTGTGTGAATAGCAATTTTCTAATAAGATGTGAAGGACCAAGCACATAAAACAGGGTCCAACTTTATATGAGAAATGTGGGACTCCGAACATATTGATTTACTCATGTCCTACTTTATATTTTGTTCTTATGTGTGTGAATAGCAATTTTCTAATAAGATGTGAAGGACCAAACGCATAAAACAGGGTCCAACTTTATATGAGAAATGTGGGACTCCGAACATATTGATTTACTCATGTCCTACTTTATATTTTAATTTTGATTAATTATCTGATTTTAGTCCTTTCTGAATTGCTCCATTGCTGGTCAAGAATTCCATACATGATTGGAAGTGTTACAAGTTGTATTTTATACCTTATGAACAAACAGCTGAAGATCTACATTGTTTTAAGTTTTTTTTTATTATCAAGAGCAGGCAACAAATATGAAATGATGTTTTAAATTATTGATCTATCTATACAAGAAATAAATTGTTAGTACTTGAAAGGATGCTAGAATGGTACTCTGGGATTTAAATTTCCATCAAATGTGAATTGGTGAATTAAAACAAAATGTGAATGAAACTGATGTGCTATCTCATCTTCAAACTCACATTTCATAGTCAGTTTTTTTATATAGTACAACACATAGCTATTAATGAATAGAGTAGCCGAAAGAATGAACATCAACATACTAAAAAAATACAATTGAAGGGACTAGTAGTTATAAATTGGCGTAAAAACACCGTACAAATTCAACGTTTGCTATTTCATCTTCACACTTAACCTCAGACCCTCAACAAGGTTGCAAATGATGCAATCGCTACAAAACTGTTAGATCCAACATTGGACTTGAATCTAACGGCTCTTCAACGACTGCATCATGTGCAGTGCTGCAGAGTGCAAAGGGTTATAGATGCAAACAACTTAGGTTATCAACAGTATCAATCATCTATTATCTATGAACTTGAACACACATTCTTCTGACTAAAGTGACAATGGACAACAAGATGTTGGACTCATTGGTCATGGTCACTACTTATGTCCCATTGTAAATCGATTTTGATAACTTGTCCTTAAAGGAGTTGCATAAAGATCCTTCCATATATTAGCCGAAGAATAGGAACCAGAAATGCTTCTAGTATCTGCGCTTAGAACGTTTGTTCGCGCGCTACGAGACAGACAATCATCATCCATAAAGAGTCTCTTCAAATTGGGAGACGAATGTCTACACGCTTTCAGCTTAGCTTTGGTTGACGCTGTCAAATTAGTGTAGGTCGGTTTCCCTGTTTCCCTTTCCTTTGCATCTTCCACCCTGGCTGGTGATTCAGATGTGGATGAAATTGATAAAGGGCTATCATCATACATGCATTCGGAGCTTATAGCCGAAGACGACGGAGTTGATTGGCTTGTTGTAAGAGATTTGGATGAAACCCTAGTTGTTACACCATTTTTTCTTGCTTTTACTAAGCCATGTTGTTGATATGAGTTGAAGGAGAGTTCAACATTCTCACTCTTCCTGGACAATGGAGTCATGCCGGGTGAGTCCAAATAGATGTCTCCCATTAACCTGCTCTCCCATGGCTTAGCTGCAATCCAGCGTTCTAACATGCTCTTACCGTCTAAGCTGCGGTGGTTGAGAGGAGTCAATGGCTTAGAACCTCTTGAGCTTGGACTAGAACTCGCTGTTGATCGCTGAAAACAAGCAAAGTTTATTAAAGCACATATATTTTGGAAATCAATTCACTATTTACTTCTAAGTGTATATCTGATTTTGTGGTGACAAAAATTGATTGTTTTGAATGACTTGGTTTAGTAAAACCGATTCTTACTAAAAGTGAGTGGAATGTAAAGTAATTTACGTTTGGATTCATTCGAGTAAAAGGTAGTTGAACAATAAATTTGCAGCCAATGATCAATTGTAGAGACTAGAGACCAAATTTTAAAATTCCAACTTCAAGTTAGAATCACTTTTAGAAGCAAAGTCAATTCTACTCAAAAACATCCAAACATGTGAAAATCAATCCTACGCCTCTAAAATCAATTGTGCCTCCGCCGAAACCGAAACCATATTTACACAGTAAGACTCATCATAAATATATTATATCATCTCAAATCTTAACTCAATTACCAGGGTGGAGTTGGAATATGACATTGTTCTATCTCTCTTAATTGCTCCTTCTTGCCTCATTTTTAGTTTTGCTTTAACTTCTTCCACAGTTCCTGGTATGTCACACCACCCTTGCTGACAATAACAAAGCAAATTTTGCTACATTGTTAACATCTTGTTATCAACTTAACTATAAGCATCAAAATCTTAAATGTTATAATAGATATTATGATACCTCAGCTTGTTTAATAGGATTAACTTGATTATGTTGCTCGTATAATATTCCCTGCTTAGATTTTTTTTCTGGAGAATTCCTGACATTCTTTGCCTTGACGCGTTCTTGAACTCGCACAAGAGCCTGCATGCACCTTAGAGTGACAGCTGCTTGTTTTCTCACTAACCGGCCGCGAAATATAGCTTGCAGCCTCACCAATGCCCTCAAAGCCCTTAAAGCTCTTCTTGCCTGCAACATAAATAGCATAAGCACGCTTTAGAAGAAGTTAGTGACCGATCGAAACTGTAGTCGTAACGTTAAAGTTTTTGTTGTTTTTGCAACCAGCAATTGTGGCCTCATCAGTTGTATTAGGCCGCAATTTCCAGCAATACTAAGGATCTAGATGCAGCCGCAGTGCGATTCAAAAGCATACACATTACTAATGCAAACCAATTTGATTCAAAACCTTACACATTACTAGATGCAGCCGCAATTCGATTCAAAACGTTACACATTACTTGATGCAGCCGCAATGCGATTCAAAACCTTACACGTTGCTAATGCAAAACAATTTGCAAGTCAATGTCTTATATCCGAATCCTATCATGAGACAATACTCTTCTAAATTATATTCAAGTACAATAACCAGCCATACCAAAATATCAATCGAAAGCGAATTTTTTAACACATAGCAAAAGCTTATTTTGTACTTGCACATTGAAGCTTCACCAGTATTTACCTCAATTCAAATTATTGAAAATACCAAATAAACCTATTTGTAATTCTTCTACAAAAGTTCATACTTTGATTTAAATTCAATGACATACTAATTTTGTTGAAGCTTTAAAGTGTAGCTTTTGTCAAAATCACAGTCGCACTCTGTGATTCTGCCAAACTCACCTCAAATCCAAACATGTACTAAATAATTAAAGATTAGAAACTTCTAATAACAAAATTAAATAAAAGAAGCTTTGAAAAATAATCTTTTGAAGAGAGAAACAATTTTCAAAACAGAGCAAACAGAATCATGATCAGGCAAACGGTTTGAAATTACCAAGAAGCCTCGAAAAGCAGACTGGATGCGGATGGCAGACCATTCCTGCTTGATCAGCAAGAAATCTTTGTGTGGAGTTCTTACCACAGCAGCCATTGCAGCAGCAAAAGCTTCTTCATTCACCACAAACGAAGAATAAGAATATTTATCATAAGCACCAAAACTGTGCCCCTTCTTCATAGAAGTTCCAAATCCAATAACTTCTGATGAATTTCTCCATAACTTCCATTTTCTTTTACTCTTATCAATTCCCTTCTCCTGAAAAAAGTTTAGGACCAAAACATGATAAATAGACATCACCAAAACCAAAAATACACCTATGTAACATTGTTACTTCAGATCAAAGACATATTTGGTATCGGACATTCTCACATGTCCACGTACACCACACCACGTACACATGTAATTATATTTAATCATTTGTTACTAATTTTAAATTATTATCGGTGTCTACGTGGTATTCATGCTTCATATATAAAACTGTGACACCTAACATGACACGTGGACATGATACTAATTTGAGAAAATGAATTGATAAAATATAATTACATGTGTAGCTGTCGTGACTCATGTGTCGGACACCAGACAGACATGTCGGTGCTTGATAGATAAAATAAACAAATAAATATTTACGAACTTGATTATTCGTAGATTGCTTTCTTATAAGTGATTTAAACCAGCTTCCTGAACCACCCATTTGAGTAAAGAATTTATTTTAGCAGAGAAAAATGGAAGATTGTGAGAATGGCAACAGCAAGAAGTAGAAGCTGATGATGAAGTATGTGTTATGAGTTTGAAAGTGTTCTTGTAGAAGAAGAAAAAAGAAGAATATGAAAGAAGTTTTGAAATTTGAAATGTTAGTGAAAAGAAAAAGACCAAAAGAACAAAAAGGAAAAAAAGAAACAAACATAACGGATACGAAGACTTTTCTTTGCTTTTGTTTAATTTTTCTTATGAATGGATGTTCTCAACTAATGTTTCTGTTCTTGAGTTGACCTGTCTCATGAATGTTGTCGTTTGATGAATTGATGTTTTCAACTCATGTTCCTGTTATGATTGAAAATTGATTGGACTGCACTTGGGTGACATTAGCTTTTGGTGACATCGGTAACATTGTTTCTATTTTTTTTTTAATTAATCATTCTTCCAATTAAATAATTTATTTTATTCATTCATCCATCATTCTCTTATCTAAAATATATTAATGTCACCAAAAATTAGGTCACCTAAGTGAAACCAAAAAAATGTTGTACTTTGCGGTAGCGGACCCATGAATTTTGTAGAGTCTAGGCAAAATTTTGACCGCAAATTCACATATGACATAATATATATAGTCATAAGTCGAAATAAAAGTGGCTCGTCATTTTGACAATAAAAAGTACAATTTGAAATAAGAGAGATGGAACATAACATACCAATAGTGTGCTAAATAAAATTAGGAGGTAAATGCCCTTTCCGAGACCTCTTTGCGGTGAATGTTCGAACAATATCAACATCATCAAGTGACTTGAATATCTCCCGCTCGGTGTACATATCATCAAGTCATTGAACCATGTATCGTTGATCTTGTTGGTAACAATTCTTTCTCACGGGCTTATAAGATTATTTTACTAGCTTATTGACAGAGCTTGACAACGGGTGGACTTCCAACTTTTGTTGATGTTGGTGATAGCTTTGGTGCACCCGCTATTGTTGAAGATCCACAAATTAGAAGTTAAAATCTGATTTATTATGCCCGGTTGTACAAGTAATTGTAAGGGTTTTTTTAGATATGAAGTGATTGTAGAAGTGATTTTAAGTTGTAACTTGATACTATGTCATTTTGTCTAATAAGCTATTATGAATAGTGATTCAAATTTTGTTAACATAAATTAAATGAGCAATGAACTATATATAGATTTTGATTTCTGTGAGTATTGGGTATTGGTTTCAGTGAATGGTATAATAGTTCATAGTTAAGGAGAATTATTCTAATTAAGTCACTTCAAGAATTTATTCTAAAAATTGATTATAGTAATCAATTTCAAATTCCAATGATATTGATTATAATATTTTATTATATTCATTAAACTAATTTTAGCGGTAATTTTATGAATTATTCATTTTTAGAATTTATAGTAGAATAGAAAATATAAAAAATAAAATAAAACAATGATAAGTTTTAGTAACAGCCGTAACCGTAGGTAAAGGTCCATAATGTTTTTAATATGGTATCCTTAGAATTACCTATGGTTTTGTCCGTAGGTAAACGTGGAAAACACGCAATGACAATCATTTGACAATGACAAACGGATTTAGCTACAGACATTTGCCCTATAGTGACGGAATTTGGCTGTCACTAAAAGTCAAATTTCTTGTAGTGATACAAAGAAAGTATGGGTTGAGCCCGGACATGTGCCCAGGCTCGCCGGGTGGTAAAACCGCCCCTGGTCCTTTGTTGAATTGATGTTTTCAACTCATATTCATGTTCTTTTCTTTACCCCGAGTCTAACACTTATCTTTTTATCTCTTTAAATAGGATCGAAAATTGGTTGGGTTGGGTCGAACTCATGGTTGAGTTCAAAAACTTGACTCGAGTTCGATACAAAGTTATATTGATATCACAATATTCGAAATGTTTGGATGTTATATTTGTATAGGCGAAAACACAATATTTCAATTATCCTCGTGATTGGATTGGTTGGTTTTCCCTTAAGAACATGAATTCACGTAAAGTTTGTAGTATTGTTATATTGGCCAAATAAATCATATCATATTATATTTAAGTTGGATCTCCGTAATAAGTTTGTTTTAAGTTTTTTTTTTTTTTTTATATAAATCTGTTCTATAAATTATAAAATGTTTGCATCCTTGCCATTTTTCATCAAACTTTGTTAAAAAAAATGTCTACAGAATTGTTCTAGTACTTATGTGCCAAGTCTGGATACACAAATTACATTTTTTTTAACTAACTTTTATTAATTCCCTAAAAAAAACTAACTTTTATTAAAAAAAATATAAAAAAAAAGAAGTAATCTTATGGATTTCATCTTATTCATCAACTTCATTCATATCATCATAAAAGAAAGAAAAAAGAACATAAATTGAAACTCAATCCCTCAAACACAACAATCAAATTAATACTTTGGGAATTGTTTAGCACATAGAGGAAAATACTCCTATTTTAGAGCCGGTTCAGCCATTGAATACATCGGATGTTACGGCATCTCTTGATGTATCTACTGCCATTTCTTTTCCGAGGAAGACGGTTCCTGAAACATAGCAGGTGCAACAACCTACTATATGCCCAGTATTACAAAAGAATCTTCTTAATCTGATTATACACATATGGTATATTGGTTCCGGAGACGGAGGATTCTAATAAACAGTTTACACCTTACCTAACTAAGAAGCGAAGAAAAAAAAACTCTTTCGAGTTCCCTACAAAACCCGGTCTAAGGGTGCAATTACTCCTCCAACTCAATGAAGGTCTTCTATTGAAATATTAGAAGCTTCGATGGTTTTGACCTAGTATCCCTCTTGTATAATTTTCCATTTTTTTAATAAAATTTTAGAGCAGGTGATAGAGGATAGGAGCAGCTACGTAGTGCCAACCTAGTTGATATGTCTGGCTTCTCCTTAATGTCTTCCTTACTCTTTTGATTCATAACAAAAATAATTGTTTAATCTTTACGGTAGAAACAGCCTCTAGATCCATTGCCTAGCTCAATAGAATTTGGTCAATTTGGCTCATGACTAGAAAACATTTATATTCTCCACCCAAATCAATCATGACCTTTTTTTTTTCCTTCATATTTTTTGTTTTTCTTATGGTAAACCAATCCAAACCTTGACTTTATAGTATACATACATTACTATCACAAATTATACTCAGGGAACATTGCATGGATTGCTCTTAGTATGTCCACATTATCTGTATGTAGAATATGAGACCAATTTTGGGCAATTTTGACATGATGCCTCATCTCCACGCCACAAGGACTAGTCAGTGGCAGGGAATCTTCATGACTAAGAAAGAGTGGTATGAGAAACTATAAAATCATTTTTAAATATTATTTGACAAATAAGAGTGGAATATTGACCCAACTCCCAAAATACAATTGGGTAATAAACATATGAAGGGACCAAAAAATAAATGACCAAAAGAATTGGTCAAGAGAAAAAGAACTAAATGAAAAAAATGAATCATTGGTTAGATCTCTTATGTTGTAATCTTCATCCTATAATCTAAACTAAGGTATAAATGAAAATACATGCTATTATTAGAAAATGAATATAGAAAATAGTTTATGATAATAAGTACATGTTTGAATTGATCGTGAGTTTGGCAAAATTACGGTGGTACTGTGATTTTGTTTAAGTTCTAAAGCACAAGTCTGCAACACCGTAATTCTACCAAATTCACCGGCAATTTAAACATGGACTAAATAGATCTTAATTTGCTGAAGTAACATGCACTCTAGGGCTTGGAATTCCCATGTGCACAAGTCTAGGAGACAAATGAATTTTTGGACTAGGTCTTGGTGAGGGAATAGGTGTCTTGTTAGCAATTTTTCCATTGTTGACTCTAGGTGATAAATTGAGTTGTTGAAGTGCCTTAGCTTGGAGTGTCGTTGGGTACTCTCTCACACAACCAATCCTAGGACCAGCTCCAGTGGTCCATTTGCTTGACAATGGCTTGCAATCTTTATGTTGTGTAATTGCCACATTATTTTGGATGCACCTTTGGGCAGAGTCACTTGAATTTGCATTAGTAGTACTTGTGGACTTAAATTGAAGCTCATTGTCAACTTGCTCTGAAGGTGGGACATCATCATCAATTGGATATTTCTACATAAGGAAATGGTTATACATAAGTTTAAACATGTGGATGCTTAGTGATTTCAAATCAAAGCCAAAATAGCCAAATTTATAAAGGGAAAATTTCTTTGGAAGTTATTAATTTACCTTTACATTTGTCAAGTCCACATTGTGTTCCATCAAGAAGCCAATGAATTCCATGAAATTCTTCTTTGTAGGTCGGTAATGTCCACTATAGGGCCATATAGCCTGAATAAAAATTAATGAACATCAATTTTGCGTATAAAGAAAGTAAAATGCTTTTCAACTTTTTCCTTTTAAATTTATCTTTTGGTGATTAGAAACGGTTTTTGTTCATATAAAATGGAAATGGAATCCTTTGCTATATTCATACAATCAGTACATCAGTGGTCGTTTGATCAAGATATGACAGTCTAGATTTAAAACTCGATATTTTAGAGTTTTTAAAAATCTGAATCGTCTTGTCTCGATCCAAGGACCACAAATGCACTAATTGCATGAACTTCCGACTATAGCAAATCCAACTGAGAAACACTTGGTTCAAATTCAATGACTACAGCAATTTCTCATAAAAAATAGTTGCATTTTTATGGTGTCCCTAAGATTATAAATATGAATTATGTATAAAACGAGTACCATACATCAAGAACACCATTTTGGACAACCAATCTTCCAGATGCAATAGTAGCACCACCAGCTAGGAAACTTGAGTGTTGAAATTGACCTTTCTTCTTCTCCCCAACATACAAAATTCTGGATGAGCTAAGAACGAAAATCCACTTAGATCCTTCAGAAGTGTGTACAAGGTTCTTGCTTTTTCTATAAACAAACCTTCCTTCCTCTATAATAACTTCATATACTTCCCTTTCTTTCTGCATAAGCAATAAAAAAAGTGGAACCTCTTATAATTAATAGAGAATATTTTGGTGGCTGCTCAATATATTAATTAAGTCAAACTATTGAAAAGTACAAAAATAAAATCACTATTTGCCAAAAAAAAACATAATCATAAAGTATGGTCTAGTGCATTGAACGCACTAACACAAATGATTTATTGATAGTTTATTAGTCCTAAGATACACCACTTGCACTCTATAATTGACCAAGTATTATATAGTACATGTACATGGATCTACTTCCATCATGATATGAAAAATTATAATATAAAGTCCAATTATATGTTATGTGGCATTGTCAATGTCATGAGGTGAAAGTGAAAGAACTTACAGGTCCAAGGTACTTTATACACTGCTTCTGTAATTCACATCTTGTACACTTATCAAGATTTACTTCTTTTCCATCTCCAACATCCAACCTTTGCGTCACCAACATGCAATTATGAAATCAATTAGCAAAAAAATTAAGAAATCAATGATCAAAAGTGTGCTAAGACATTTATGATACTGGAAAATGTTTTTACTTTTAATTACAAAGCTGCCACATTATTTTCAATATAATTTATGTTTCTAAAAATTTATACAAAACGATATATTCGATTTCCAAATCTTTGTAAACGTGTAACATTTTAAGAATAAGGTGGCAATTTCATAAATAAAAAATATTTGTTTTCTCAAATGAAACACATTTTTTTTATGAAAGTCTATTTTAACAATCGCATTGTTATTAATTTTACCAGTAGAAAAAAGGTTGGGAGCTCTGGCTATGAAACCAAACATTATAGTACAAGTGTAAGTTGTGTCCGTATCGATGTCGTGGATCAATCTGCAAAATACAAGAAAATCATTGCTTAGTTTTAATCAGCTTATTTGTACTTCTAATAAGTTAATTTAAAAATCTTAATCAAAGTCAATAATTAGACATATGAGCTTACAGCTTCAAGCCAATGTCTAAGAGCTAATTTTTGTGCTTTGTCATCTTTACACAACCCTTTTCCCACCTACCAACAGCCAACAAACAAAAAAAGTTAATTGATAGTAACAAATTCACAAAAGCAATTGTGTTGAAAGAGAATGAAAACTTTGAATTCTTCTATATGGTCCCAGTCAAATATATAATTGGTAAAGCCAAATTAACATCAAATCATTTATATTTCAGGCAAATAATAAAGTTTTAAATCAAACCAGTGGCTATGTAATTGAAATATTAAAAAGACATTTTCCATTATCCAAAAGTTTATTCAAAGATTATAGCTTTTGACATTAAAGAGTACCTTAGCAGCCATAGTCCTAGCTCTAGCCCATTTTGAAAGAGCTGTTTCTGTTTTAACTGAATCAAAATGTGATACAGAGCACCTACTAAGTGCAGCATAGTCTAAAGCCTTCCACCTGTAAGAAATTAAGAAAAAATTATTTACAAAAGTTTATTAAATTTCAATAATCAATGACTATAATTTAACAAAAAATTCCTTATCCCGAAAAAATAAGGATTAATATGTTTTTAATCATTATAAAATTATGTATCTTTAAATTTTGGTATCTATAAATTTGTTTATCATTTTAGTTCTAACTTTTTATTAAAACGAGTGTTTTTAATTCCTTCCAAGCGACTAAAAGCATAAGAAAATTAAAAACACTCGTTTTTATAAAAAGTATGAACTAAAAATTGATAAAAATACTAAAATAGGAAATAAAATTGTTTAGGAACTAAAAACATGTCTAAAATTAAATGTCATAATCATAAATATTGAAATTGAAACAAACCATAGTTCTTCACAAACAACTGCACAATCTGCCAAATTTCTTCTAGTCCTATAACTCTTGTAAACTTTTTGCAGCTTTATAGCAGCAACATCAAGCTCTCCAATGGATTTTGGTGAAAACCAAATTTCTGGTTTATGCAACAAAATTGAAGGGCTTTGTTTATTGAAAACATCATCAATAAAACCTTCTTTTGAACCAGAGTTATCTGTAACCAAATATTTGAATGAGAATGTAGTTTGCAGCTTCAGATTTCCAATTTTCCTCCTCTTTGAACACGTAGATTCTTCATGAACAACCTCATCATCTAACTTTTCTTGATTATACAATTCATCTATTTTTCTTTCACTCTTGAAACTCATTGTTCTTAAGGTAACATCTCCTTCTTTAGATTCATAATCCATTGGTCTTATTGTTATCAGTTGCATTCTTCTGCAAAATAAAAAGCAAAGAAAAAAAGTTGCATAATTTTAATAATTGACATAAAGAAGCACTACTAATAATAATATACACTATAACAACAAACTTAGGAAATGTTTATAAATCATCATATATTATTCAATGTAACATCTAAGAGTCAAATCAAGCATTTCACTAGAAAATGAATAACAAATTAATAACAAGTGATGAAAAGAAATGGTCACCTTTAGAGTATATGAAATTGAAAAGTAAGATTCTTTATGATTCTCCTATAAGCAAAGATAGCAACTGATTTTAAGTCTTGGAAAATGTTCACTTGACAACTCTTATATAAGGCACAAACTTTGGAATACATGTAAAGAATGAAGATTCTAATAAGTACTTTCAAATACGTAAGAGATAGATCGAAGAAAAAATGGTGTGACCATTTGAATTATTTATTTAGAAATTAATTAATTAATGAAACGGTTTGGTTTGAATAGAAAAATAAGAAACTATTTGTCTTGTCTTGTCCCATAAAATGGGTTGTATTGAATATAGAAATTGAAAATTAATGTTGTGACTTGAAGAAGGTGTTACATGAGTGTGCAAGTGAAAAGTGTTTACGCGGAGATGTGAATTGAATGAGACAGAATCAGTCAAAAGTTTAAAGGGGTATTCCTAAAATCGTTGCCATATCTTTATTTCCATTCTTTTTTTTTTAGGAAATCTTTATTTTCATTTTTATTCAGAACAAGCCTAAATGAATTATATTAACACTGACAACTCAATCGTTTCAGCATAAGACGTGCCAAAATAATCACAAAAAATACAACAAGTCTGTCAAAAATACAAAAAAAAGCTAGCCGATGTCCAAACACATAAGTGGGCTCGACCACCACAAATGAGTACCAAAAACAAAGGTACCCGTACTAGCTTTCAACCACCACAAAGTGTATGATTTTACTTTATCTAACAGTTGTGGAATAGAGCTTTGTTGGTTCTTAAATAACCTATTATTGCGTTCGTTCCACAACACCCAAACACACAAGAGCCATATCAGATGAAAAAGGGATCACCACGATTTCATACCACATGTACAATTAATAAATGCAAGAAGTGATCTGAAATAACCTGTGAGTCCGCCCCATCAAATCCAAGCCACGCTCGCACCAACGGCCAAATAGCACCGAAAGTTGGATATGACAGAAACAAATGAGTAGTGTCCTCGACATGCCCACAACCAGCCACACACAAACGCGCTTCCGAAGAGATAATGCCACGAATAGCCAAATTTGATTTTGTAGGTAATCGTTCCTTAAGCATTCGCCAAGCAAAAATAGAGACTTTGAGAGGGACCTATTTATTCCAAATTAATTCAATGTTTTGATGTAAATGGGGATGCTCATGTGATGTCAACATATCATAAACACCGCAAACGGAGTAACCCCACTCGGGTCCAAACGCCACTACCGCATATCAGTAAAATGTATCCTCCCATGTCCACAAACAGCGGCACCACTGCCACGCCTCCCCACCATCTTCCCAATCCAACAAGAACATGTTCCTAACCATGATTCATTCTTATTTTTTTCTTTCTGGTGAATCTTATTTTTATACTTTTTAATTGAGCATGATAAATATTTTATAAATAAAAGGGTGTATGCTTATATAATTATTTTTTTTTTACATTTTAAGTATATTGAAAAATGCTCATATAATATGTGAATTAATGATTAATAGTCTCATTACACATTGTAATCATTCCATTTTACTTGTTATATTCCTCTCATAACATTGAAAAAGGAAAAGTAAATGTTTATAGGGCTAACTTGAGCAAAGGGAATTGGGGTATGATGGAAGAAGATGTTTGATTAATTAAGCATTGGTGTTTTTTAGGGGAACCATCGAATTTTTTATAAAGTGGTTAGGCATTGATGTGATAACGATATCTATATATTATATAAGGCAAATTCAAATCAACTACAGCAGTAAAATTATTCTTAGTCAGACATTGTTTTTGGACAAATTTATTCTTACTAATTCTTTTTTTAAAATGAACTATATATTTAATAAAATAACATACAACAAAATTTAGGATTTGGATTTGATGCAGTAATTATGTCATGCAGTCACTCGTCTAAGCCGTCCGATTCGAAATTTGTGTGATCAATTGTGGTTGATTTTATTATTGTATGATATGAACCGTCTGATACGTAATTAACGGGTGAGATGTGAAAGAGTGTGTGATTGCATGCATTTTCAACAGTAGGCAATAAATTAACACACTAACACAAGAGTACTCTACATAGACTCACCTTTGTGAATGTGGAAATGGGGCCCTCTTCCTATGGAATTCTAGACAAAATTTCTATAGCGTCAACTAAACGAGGATTGAAGTGTAGTGCCTTTAGTGCACATGATTTTTGAGAATACACCTAAAAAAATGTTGTGTGTTTTGACGATATAAATAGAGTTCAAGACTACGAGTCACTTTAATAAAATCTGATTCTTATTCGTTATGCAAAGGTTCAAGTCATAAGACACATTTTCTTTTTCACAATCTTGAAAGATACTTTATGAGTCAATTTTTTAACTTCAAGTGGATGATTGTTGAAACCATAGTTTTAAAAACCGGACCGGTCATCGACTCGGCAAGGGCGTCAGATCACTGAGTCAATGGTCGAACCACTAGGCCACTGGTTGAACTGCATGACTAACTCGGTTTGATCTGAATAACTCGGTTGTATGACTCGGTCATATAATTTTCTTGTATATGTATTAAACCGAATTGAATCAGATGCTTCGGTGTCAAAATAAATTGCATACTTAAAAACAATGTCATACTCAATCTAATTTTCATTTTATAAGCCATACAATATCAGCCTCTCAATAAAAAAAACAGTCATAAAATATCAAGATTAAATAAATTATCATAAAAAAATTAATGGTATTCTTAATAAAAAAAAATTGTTGGTTTGTAAAAAAAAAAACATAATTGTTAATAGTTGTAAAAGAAAAAAAAACATTGCTTTGTTATTTTTGTTGATACGGGAGTATATTGAGCAATTATATCCATGAAACATTAAAATTGGGTCTATCTTTGATAAGTTCATCAGACCACAAACCTAAACCCTAAATATCCACTAATAGGTTCAACATCAGCGTAAGAAAGTATATGCTTCTTCCCCAACACACCAGCCGCCTCACATAACAACAGTGTTGTTAATTTTTTTTCTCTGAGTTCTCTGCTTCTTCTTTGCAGCTTAATCGAACCATATTCCCATTCCATTTACCAGTTTACAATCGAGCATCCAACCTTTCTTCTCTTCTATTTCTTGTTTTCTGTTTATTTTTTTTTAAATCAGAGTGTTGAACCGGTCCGGTTCTGTAAACCGGCTGATTCACTGGTTTTTACCGGTTTCCGCCGAGCCACGCCGGTTTACACCGGTTCGATTGCATGACCGATCCAATAAATAGATCGAACCGGACACCCCACCGATTCACGGTCCGACCGGTTTAACCGGCCGGTCCGAGCCGATTTTCAAAACTATGGTTTAAACACCATATGTGTTTGTATGTGAATTGAAAAAATCCCTAGAAGTCCCACATTGGATAGTTTACACATAACACTAGTGTTTATATATTGGATGTATGACTAGCATAGATGTGTTGCGGGGGTACACAAATTTGTAAACAGATGATGATGCACTCAACACGACCACCACATGTGAGACGACGACGTCGTCTGGGCTGGGATTGAGTTGTGTCATGTATTATTTTTGAATGAGCTAAAACCTTAAATTATTTTTTTATTTTTTTTGGAATTTTGGTTTGGAATATGTCATTAACATGTAAGTGTTTTGCCCACATCAGCATCGTTTGACACACGCCAACGCGCACTGAACACACGCATGCACGTGCCTTCCTCTAGTCAACTCAATTTTGTGTCAATAACTAGGTCACATGGCATTAGTGAGGCAAGATCATGTAGTTGATTCCAAAACAGTCAAATGATATCGACCCTCCATTTTGGTTGCCACTTTGGTTCTTGCATTATACAAGGAGTGCTCCACCCTCACTTTTTCGTCACACCAAAACTCATAAACTTGTGAGTTTTCTCTCTTCTCCCTCTTCTGCTTGATACATTTATGAGCCACTTATCTCCTTTCTTTTTTGACCCTTTATAATTAAAGAGTGATCTCAAAATCATGGTCTCTTTTAGATCCTTCAGTTGTTTCTTAGAGTGGTCATCAAATCACAATCCCTTGGAAAGTTAGAATGGTCGTTGTACCATACTTAAGTTGTCTTGGTACCATATCAAGTGGTCTTGGTACCACTGTTGGAACAAGGGTGTTTCACAAGTCACCTATTGAGTTTTGACAATAACAAGGTATTAAAAATAATCAATTGGATATGCTAAACAATTTGTTCAAGTGTGCAGGATCCATAATCAAAGTACTATTCTTAGAGATTCTGATTGAACAAGTTCTAGAGCAAAGGAATTTATTTGAAGCTTAAAGCATCTGGAAGACTGCGTCTGAAGAACTGCGTCTAAAGAACTGCGTCTGAAGTGCTGCGTCTGAAGAAACGAGTCTGAAGAAGAGCTCCTGAAGACACGTCATCAGAAGCGCTAGTTATCAGAAGCAAGAACATCAGAAGCGTTGAACATCAGAAGCATATC
>Ga0228710_1007135_pt1 | contig 16663 bp, 9 predicted proteins | sample MedpolnodulmetaG_FD_177995 | JGI IMG/M metagenome (GOLD analysis project Ga0228710, IMG submission 177995) | Root nodule microbial communities from Medicago polymorpha collected in Santa Monica, California, United States - pink nodules | ecosystem: Host-associated > Plants > Roots > Nodule... | reverse complement strand
TAATGAATCGATTTAGTTTTTTAAAACACTATTGTATTTCATTAAATGTTTCTAATAATATAATCAATTTGATACCTATACATGAAACTCTAATAAATCCGTGCATCGCACGGGTTAGAGTCTAGTGGTTTAAATGAAGGGAAAATTAAAAGAAAACATGTCACATCAAAATTAAATTATTTAATTAGATAAAGAATGAAAAAGTCCATGTGAGTTGATAGAAACATTAATGTATACAGAGAGGTTGGAGTTCAAACCCTAAATTTATCATGTATTCACCTTAAAAAAGTAAATTTATATATACAATACCGTTTGACCAAAAAACTAAATATAGTTCATTGTCATACCTTACACAAGTTTTTCTTTTTAAGGACACGCCTCACACAAGTTGAACAGACACAAGGGAGTCCCCTGCGCCCTGTCACACTAAATATAACATTTTCTTTTTTATAAATACTACTTAAAATTGAAACTGAAATATGAATGATCAATCAATTTAGTCCCTTAAGAGTAATTAGTGTTTTAATTTAAGAATGTATCAATCAATTGAAATTCATTCCAAGAAAGTATTTGTTTGTAATAGAGATTTAGTAAATTGACTTAGTCTTTTGTTGATCAAAATAAGCATACAAATCCATCAACATTTAGATGAGATGAGACAAGTCTCTTTTAATTTAATTAAGGTTTTGAATTTGAATATAGTCTTGGACACGCAACAACGTTAAAATTCTCATGGAGTTTATCATCCATTTGGATTCCACAAGATTTCATGGATTAATTTCTGCAGTTCCACGTAGAAGATACCTGATTTTTGAAAGGAAACAAAAAAAGCATACAACCATATGTAAGAATCTCTTCCATTTTTAGTTTACAACTCTCACTCACCTTAAGCAAAAAAAAAGAATTTACTGCTTATCAAAACAATATGCAGAGTAAATAGGGGCAATTTTGTAAAGAAGTCATTATTGTAGTTGACAATTGAGTATCACATTGATGTTGAGAGATACTCCCTCCGTCCCTTATTATAGGACCCTTTTGAAAAAAATAATTGTCCCTTTTCTAAGACCATTTTACGATACTACCTCCATCCCTTATTATAGGACCCTTTTGAAAAAAATAATTGTCCCTTTTTATAAGACCCTTTTGAAGTAGCAATAATCGTCACAAGAAAGGGGGGGTTTGAATTGTGAACCCATTTTTATTTGAAATTATTCCTGAAACTTTTAAATCGAGTTTATATACTCAAGAATGTTTTTGGTTAAGATATTAGTTTAAACAAATAATATTTGATATATATATATATAATCAAAATAATCTGAAGAATGATTATATAAGCAGCATGAGGAAAAATTGAGTTCTAAGCTGTTTTAACTTTTAGTTAAGTATTTAAGTAATTGTTTTAATCTTGGACCAGAATATTCTGGAGACAGTTATATAATTATAAATTAATAATTTAATGAGGACCAGAGAACTCTGGATTAATTTGGTTGTGATTAATTAGGACCAGATTATTCTGGAGAGTAATAAATTAATTAGCAAGATAATATTTAAGGGTTAGTTTAGGACCAGAGCACTCTGAATTAGAATGTAAAATAAATGACAAGAGTAAGGAAGAGAGAATAACACAGGAGAGTTATCCTGGTTCACCAAATCCGGCTACTTCCAGTCCCCACACTTCGTGTGAGATTATCCACTTTAGTATTCAGTTGGTAGAAACTTCTAACCAACACTATAAAGTCTTGGTCACACCAGATCGGTCCAGAACCCCTGTATTTTCAACCTCGGCAGGCTTCTTACAATTCTTTCCACTAGCAAGAGAAAGGTTGGATTTTTCTATCTCAAACTATTAAGCTCAATAGACTTGAGAAACAATATCACACTTTTGTATGGTGATTGGTTGTGTGTTGATCTTGATACCTCAACACATGAAACTTTTACAAACACAAACTCAAAAGGATAATGATACAATAAATATAGCGAGAGATTATGGAGTTTGCTTATGTTTGTTGAAGAGCTTGACTGAGAGAATGATTGAGAGATTGATTGAGAGATTGATTGCTTTTGAGAGATAAGTGCTTTTGTATTTCAAACTCTTGCTCTAAACCTTCAATGACCTCTTCTATTTATAGAGCACGAATAGCCTTTGAGGATAGGTCACAAAAGAGCCGTTTGAATCTATTTCAAACTTAAAAATGCGCTCCAAAAGTTGCTTGGGGAACAAGTGTGCAAGCTGTCTTCAGAGAACGTTCTCAAGAACGTTTTTTTCAGTGATCCAACCATAACTTGGGCATGAAGCAACACGTTTTTGCAACGTGTCTATGAGTTGTTTGCCTATTTTCAGAAACTTGGAACCCACTTGAGATGATGTACTCTTGATGTCATTGTATGGTGTCATAGAATGATTCATTTGATGATGTCTTATGAGAATATTATTTGAAGAAACTTTCTTTAATGGACCTTTTTCCATTTATTCCTTAATGGGTCGAAAATCTCATGGGGCCTATTCAGATTTTATTCCATTGTAGTCTTGTGGCTCATGTGCACATATTTGTCTTTGATTGCATTGATTTATTTTTGCCTTTAAAAGCTTTAAAAGAGTCTTTATCCTTAAGATCTTTTATTCGCATCTTTAGTGAGACAAAGAGAATCAATTTCAATTTAGATCTTACTGATGTAGATATTTAATGTGTGCAAAAGTTCCCATTTGTCTATTGCTTGCTTTTGGTATTTTGACGGAAACGCCTTGTGATCATTTTTGTGAGGCAAGAACGTTCTCAGGATCATTCTCATGAAACATGCTCACAAAATTCATTAGTAGATAACAAGATAAAATTTGTTTGTTATCTTTAAAACATTTAAAAGAGGATTTTGCTTTCAACACCTTTTACAAGGGTTAAATATGTTTTTGGTCCTTATAAAATTGAGATCTTCTAAGTTTAGTCCTTACTTAATTTTAATAGTGTTTTTAGTCCCTATAAAATAATTTTGCACTCAGTTTTAGTCCATACTAAATCTAAATTTGTTTAAATATGCTTAAACTTTTGAGATTTTGAACATTTTTTTGCAGAAGTGTTAAGAACGTTACTGAAAGTTCATATGGAGAAAATTATCTGAAAATTTTATTTCTACATTAAGATTTTTGTTAATTTTATCTTGAACTTTTGTGTTTTAAAAAAATTTATATTTAATTCATTTCATGTTAAAAAATTTTAAATTTTAGTAAACGAATCTTTTGTAATGTTCTAAACTTACCTCAAAAAAATTATTCAAAAATTTAAGAGTTTAAGAAAAATTAGAGAAACTTTGTTTTAGTAGGGATTAAAACTACATGTAAATTATTTTTATAGAGACTAAAAAAGCTATTAAAATTATGTAAGGACTAAACTTAGAAGTTTCAAATTTTATAGGGACCAAAAACATATTTAGCCCCTTTATAATAGGTAATACTTAGGGGTGTTCACGGTGCGGTTTTGTTCAGTTTTGAGGCTAAAAGTCATCCGAACCGCAAGATAAAAAGGTCTGTTTGCTTTGGTTCGGTTGACTTTTAAAATAAAATCCGAACCAAACTAAACCAAACAAATGCGGTTTGGATTGAATCGGTTGGTGCTGTTTTTTTAGACAATAATTTTTCTTGTTTCTAACATTAAAATCAAATTAAAAATCTAAAACAAAACATATTTTCAGTAATATTTTAAATTTCATCTAACATTAAAATTTTATTTTCATCAAACAATGTTCTCAGCTAGACCAAATTAAAAAGTGGACAAGAAGTAATCAAACTTTGTAAGAAATACAAAAGACTAAAATTTGTATTATTCTCCAAGAGTTCAAGTAACACATAAATACATTTTTGAAAGAAAAAGTAAAGAAGAAAGTTAACTAGAGGAATTTTTTTGTCATTTTATTAAAGTTTCCATTGAGTTTCTATGGGTATTGATCTAGGTGATATATATTTAATTAGTGTTTTTCAAATATTGTGGTTTGGTAAAATCAAAACCGCAAACCGAACCAAACCATGCGGTTGAGTAAAAAAATGATCTGAATACATCCGAATCAAATGCGGTTTTTTACAGTTTCAGTTTGGATTGGTTCGGTTTGTGATTTTTCCAATTGGATTGGTTCGGTTTTGAACGCCCCTGGTAATACTTACCTCAAAAACCAGTTTTGTTATAATGAATCAAACCCAATTTCAAGGAATAAAAAATGTATAATTCTAATGAGAATGTTAATTAGTACTCCAATGATATTAATTAAACTAAAACAAGTAAGTTTTTATAAAAATTATTACTTTATCAAAATTAAAAACTTACATTTTTTTAAGGCAAAATTTCAATCATCGGACACGAGTTAGCAAAACATTAATTATAATTTAACTAATTATTAATTAGAGTAAAACAAAGTTTATAGGATGGTGTAGTAATGACACAATGTGCACGTGTAACGTAGCAAATGGAAGACCCAGCAATAGATTTGTTTGTTGGTGAACTGACTCATAGTTACGTGGATCACATGTAATTTTCAATCCCGAAATCAGATACATACCATCTCAATCAATTTCATAATGACACGATATTATCAAATCCTATACATAAGGGACCACGTTTATGATTTTGATTTGCAAAATACGCATAAATAGTTAGTGATACAATCTCTACCATTTTTAGTTTACAACTCTCACTCACCTTAGGACTCAAATTCAGTGATTGAGGGTTTTTTACAAACACTTAACCTGCAACATCATGTTGAACCATTTTCTTACCAGAGCTTCAAGGGTTTCTTCTCTTACCAAATACAATGTTCTTCCTGCTTTCACTTTTTCTCGGTATTTTATTATTTTCTTTTCTTTTTTTTTTTATTGATTTTTTAGTCTTCAATTGACAGAGATCTGAACTTGTTCAATTTGTTTACTTTATTATGTTTTCTATTTTATAATCTGATCTGAATTTACAATGAATTAGCAACCGATTTTATTAGTTAAAAATACAATTGAATTTTGATTCATTGAAATGATCAAGTTTGTTTGATGGTTCAATGTTGTTCTGCATGTTTGTAATCATGATCAAGGTGTCACCGTGATTTTGTGGAAGCTCCAAAGTGGAACTTTTGTTAATATTACGGTGATACACTCGTGATTTTGCCAAACTCACCGTCAATCTGGACATGCACTTACTTAATATGCTTGTGAATGTGATGTGGTTGATGATTTGTCTTTTTTTTTTTTTGGTTGTTATTTTTATTTTATATGTTTCTGACATAGTTTATATTAATTTTATTTCATTGGTGTATCTTTTAAAGAGTTTAAAGGCTAGTGAGATCCTAATACTTTGTCACATCAGCTCATTGTTGTAATCCCGTCTCAAATTAATGAAATGATGATGTAGTAAATTAGTGGGTTTGTATTGGATAATAGTTTTTAAATGTCCCTTAAACAAAATGCGGTTTTTGATTGCTAAGTATATTCTTTTATTATAACTTGCAGGTCTGTCAGTTCGATACCACTTGCCACAGTAGAAGCAGAAGAGATATCTGGTGCAAAGCCAGCTGAAGTTTTGAACTTGGGTAGGCACCGCATACCGTTGTTGTTTTTGTTCTTAATAGCTGTTCTTCTAAATTTTGCAGAATTTTGAATGATTTTAATGAATGAAAATTTAGAAGGGTTAGCATTATTAAAAGTTATTCAGTTCACTTTGCGATTTTTATTTTTCTGTGATTCTGTCTGCAATGTGTCAAACACCTATTATTCAACCAACAGCAGTTTGCTAAATTTTAAAAGACATTGTTTTTTTAACAGTATTAAAAGAATTGTAATATGGCGGAAAAGGAAAAGTTCTTCCCATATTATCATTTCTTCTATTATTCATCAAAATCTGAATTCGACTGAGTGCTATTGTAAATTTCTGTATAATGTAGTTTAAAAAAATAAGTAACTTAAATCAAACTTCTTGTGTAATTGTGTGACGACCATCACTCTGAATGTTTTGTCTTCTCTTTCAGTACATGGTAAATGGGTTGGATCTTCAAACTGGAATACAATTGTGGATCCTTTAAATGGAGAGCCATTTATTAAAGTTGCTGAAGTTGATGAAACAGGTGTTCAGGTCCGTTTCTTGAAACATTCCTTTTGTCGAGCCCTGAAAAAACCTCTGTTTTGTGAAAACTTTACGTGATATATTCAAGGATTTATTCTTTTATTACTACCTTACTCTTCAATCTATGGAATATTAAGTTACCAAAGCATTGCCTATCAGTCACCACTCAACACCCATTGCTTCAATAAGAGGTTCAAGTTTAAAGCTTAAACCTCTGTGTGAGACAGGGTTCTCGTCATTTTATGAAAAATAAAGAGAAGAAGCACAAGTTTCAGTTTGAAGGCTATAGATGAGTCAATTGGAATTCAATAGTTGATTTAAGACAGTGATGCTGATTAATTTTTTCCAATTTTGATTTATCAGCCCTTTGTAGAAAGCTTGTCCAGCTGCCCCAAGCATGGTTTGCACAATCCTTTTAAGGCACCAGAGAGGTATGTGCAGATTATCTTTCGTCCCTCTTCAATTTCGTTACAGAAACCTGTATATGTTTTCTTGGATTAATGATTGCCATCTAGGTTGGATTTTTTTATATTTTTTATGGGAACCTCATTGTTCACTGAAAACCTCTATGCTTTGTGTGTTTATTATTTGAGACTATTGTCCAAATAGTTTCTTTTGCTGATCATTCATTGGTGGATATAGAAACTATCCCAAGAGGTTTTTGCATTTTTTGTTAATGAAACAATAGTTTTTACACAGAAAACAATGTAACAATTTCTTCTTTTTCCGCTTTCCTTTTCAAATGGAAATGTGAGTTGATCTTCAGATGGTTGGTTTTCAAAGTGTCAAGAAGTGCTAATCCTTTTCAAATGTTTTTCCACATTTTCTGACTAAACAAGTCAGATTACAGAATAAACTTCTAGGCCCAGTTAGTCGACTTCTGCAAAGAGGAGTAACTAAAATACCGGGAGTCATGTATTCTTAAGCTGCCTAAGATAAGAATAAGTATAACAAAACTTTTTACTTTCACAAATCTATCATTTTCTTCGCCTTAAGAACGGAACTGATTCATGCACTTTTTAGTATGTATTTTGAAATTTAGAGTATAATATTTTAATATAATAGGAATTCTCACATTCTTATTTTGGCCATCTTTTTGAAGTCTAAGGGTTTTTTGATATTATAAAATATTTTGCAGATACCTTATGTATGGAGACATATCTGCTAAAGCAGCTCAAATGCTATCACTTCCTAAGGTACCTCTCACGAAATTATTATTTTCTGGATGTTACTTGTTGAGTTTGATAAGATATTTTGTTGTCTTTTACGGTAGGACAGTAGGCGCTACTTATTATATATCCCTGTTGTTCTCTTCTTTAATCGGAAACTGTACATAATTTATTCTTCATGACCCTCAGGTTTCAGAATTCTTTGCAAGGCTAATACAGAGAGTTTCTCCAAAGAGTTATCAGCAGGCTTTTGCGGAAGTTTATGTTACACAAAAGTTTCTAGAGAATTTCTGTGGAGATCAGGTACATCAAATTAATACTTGCCATTGCTAAATGAGTGATATCCCAATTACGAATATATCATTTTCTGATACAGAATGATGGAAGAACCTACTTTGGTATTCTTTAATTGATAGTTCCCATTGACTGGTAGATATTGATCAATTTCCTTGAGTTCTTTCAATGAAGCCTGAATTCTTCTGTCCCTGGAAGAATTTAACCTTATCACATGCACACACAAAACAATGAGGGAGGAGAAAGAGAGAGAGAAAGATAACGTTATCTCACATGTATACCTATGAAATTTTAAAGTTCATGTCATTCCATTGGCGATTTATTATGTGTTTTCTTCATTTCAACAATTCTTTGGCAGGTTCGTTTCCTGGCTAGGTCTTTTGCAGTACCTGGAAATCATCTTGGGCAGCAAAGTCACGGCTTCCGTTGGCCATATGGTCCGGTAAGGATTTTATTTAATTTTAAATTGGTATATACGGTTTTGAAGGCTGTAATATAAGAGTATGTGTCATTCACTCAGCATGGATGCCTTTGTTCCAAAATTGCCAATTACCTCGAGGTTAAGCAAGTTAGTTTTTAGGAGTAATTGATTTAAGCTCTCTCTACAAGATGGAAGAAATGTAAAATAAAAATTAAAGCAAGTTATTTTTTAAAATACTAGTAATATATAATAATGTGGCTTCGTTTCAGATTTAAGGTATAACATAGTACAGCAGTTTGATACGGCAATTCAGTTCCATATGTATATCAAGCCAATATATCAATGAACTTGGTCTGAGTGTCTAATTTCCTTTGTGGTTATTAAGTAAAACAAAGATTGTACCCCAAAATTTAGATTAGCAGTGCCATGTCAATTCTTCAGGCAGTTACCCAATGAGTTTCTCTGTGTTATGAAGTGTACATTTTATTTTTTTGCACACTATTAACATTCATGTTCGTGTCCTGGTGTATTGTAATCTCAAAGGTGAGGGTTTGTTCTGCAGGTGGCAATTATTACTCCTTTTAATTTTCCCCTAGAGATTCCAGTCCTTCAATTGATGGGTGCTCTTTATATGGGCAACAAGCCAGTCCTTAAAGTCGACAGCAAGGTAACTTTTGGCTCTGATTTAAGGACTTTTATGAAATTACATCTAATACATAACGGATACCTTCTAGACTAACATAATATGTTGATTACTATTATTGTGGTGAAAATAATTTTGATGGAATGGTTTATCTTCTTTTGGATGAGGGGAGATTATGCATTTTTCTTGCCATGCAAGAATACAAGTAGATGTTTTCACACAGTTTTAGAGTCCATTGTGTTTTTTTTTTGAAAGAATCCATTGTGTCTATTGCTATTAGGCATCCTCATTTTGCTATGCTTCTGTTGAATTTTGGAAATAATAATATTATTTGCTTTTAAAATTAGAATCTTTCTGCAGTTTAAGTTTGAACCGTTGACTCAAATTGTTGTAGGTGAGCATTGTTATGGAGCAAATGCTACGCCTTCTTCATTCATGCGGCTTACCCGCAGAAGATGTAGACTTCATAAATTGTGATGGAAAGACAATGAACAAGCTGCTACTAGAGGTTGGCTGTTTGATACCTTTTGTTCTCATTCAAATGTTGGTTCTACAGAGCAGATATTTTTCTTGAAAGATTACCAATTTACTTCTTGATTATATTGCATAATGATCTCAATTTTCAACTCATATTGACCTCAGCCTGTAATTTTATTGGGTCTTCATTGTCTTTTGAGCTCCTTTATTTTGTAATTATCAAATACCTTTATCTGAACGTGGCTACATGTTCCTTTTATAAGATGATGATAATGATGTTGGATCATGAAGTAATATTATATTTACAGGCAAATCCAAGAATGACCCTTTTCACTGGTAGTTCAAGAGTGGCAGAGAAGTTGGCTGTTGATTTGAAGGGCCGTGTTAAATTGGAAGATGCTGGATTTGACTGGAAAATATTGGGCCCTGATGTCCATCAGGTTTCTTACAATATTTTGTGGATTCCAGAATGACACTGACTCGGTTTTCAGTTGTGTAATATTTTCTCTATTCTTTCTTGATTGCAGGAAGATTACACTGCATGGGTATGTGACCAGGATGCATATGCATGCAGTGGTCAGAAGTGCTCAGCACAATCATTGCTATTTATGCATGAGGTTGGTCACCTTGGTTATTTTTTCGTTCTTTATACATGGTTGAATGTCCTCATGAACTAGGGTAAACTTGTAACTATGTTATGCCTTATGTACTGTGTCTTTACTAACTCCAGGGTTTTAATTTCCCTTTTTCAGAACTGGTCTAAGACTTCCTTGATATCTAAGTTGAAAGAACTTGCTGAGAGAAGAAAGCTATCAGACTTGACAATTGGCCCAGTCCTTACTGTAAGTATTAATATAGGATTTATCATTTAAAACTGTGTCAATGCTCCCTTGAAATTTACGGAAGTCTTATCTTTAAGGTACTGAAAGCCAAGACAAGTAATATCGTTTTTATTTTAATTATATGAATGGACATTATATCCATGCTTTTGTGTTCGACTTTGTTGGTGGACCATGAACCCTTCTACATCCAAAACGATATTAGTTTTTGACAAATCATTTCTTCCTTTAGTGCACTTGGAAGAACAATTATCTGCTTTATTTTATTCTACTACACTTCATTTGGAATTCTTATTTTTGTTTATTCATATGTTGCAGTTTACAACTGAATCATTGCTTGAGCACACAAAAAATTTACTTGAGATACCAGGATCAAAGCTGCTCTTTGGTGGTCAGCCTTTGGAGGACCATTCAATTCCGCAAGTTTACGGTGCTATTAAACCAACTGCAGTTTATGTTCCCATTGAAGAAATTGTGAAGGATAAGAATTACGAGCTTGTGACAAAAGAAATATTTGGACCTTTTCAGGTGTGGAAAGGGAGACTTGGAACATGAAAAATAAAGCTATTATGATGCCTTTATTTTCAAAATATAATTTCAATTTGTTTTTTCATAAGATAAATAATTTTTTTTTTAATTTTTTTATTTCCAGGTTATTACTGACTACAAAAGCAGTCAACTACCAATTGTGTTGGAGGTTTTGGAAAAAATGCATGCACACTTAACTGCTGCTGTAGTTTCAAACGATCCTTTATTTTTACAAGTAAGATTTTTATGACTCAAATTTATTTGGGTATCTGATATATCTCAATGCTAGTAGGATTCCTATTATATCATATTTTGTTGCACCTTTTGACCTTGAAAATGTTAATTATACTTTGGTGTTATCATATTTCACTCCAAAAACAAAGTTACCGCTTTTAGGATATTAGACTTGATATTAATAATGTAGGTATGGTGACTTTTATTGTTCGGCTCCTCTTAAGTTGCGATGGCTAACGGACATGCTACTTGTTACTCGAACAATAAAAAGAAAGAGTTTAATGGGATGTAAATGTCAGTGCAAAGTTGGTTTTACACCCACATTACATATCCTTTAAATCCGAAAATCAATGGGTGGGGTTATTTTTTGAAATATTTCTGGCTTTATTATATGTGGTCTCAATCTGACATGATCATTTATGGGTAAAAATAAATTTGCAGGAAGTGATTGGGAAATCAGTAAATGGCACTACTTACGCTGGTCTAAGAGCAAGGACAACTGGAGCTCCACAAAACCACTGGTAAGTAGATATCTTTCAAGTGATTTATTTGTTCTTTGGAACCAAAATATATGTATTGATGCATCAATTTATGAAAAACAATTATTGTATTTATGCAGGTTTGGACCAGCCGGTGACCCCAGAGGTGCAGGAATTGGAACACCAGAGGCTATAAAACTTGTATGGTCTTGCCATAGAGAGATAATTTATGATTATGGACCAGTATCAAAGGATTGGGAAATTCCTCCTTCAACATGAAGAGTCCTATGTAAGAGATTAAGAAGTTAGATGGCGAGATTAGTACGTCCCTGAGAATTTTAGATTTTTAGAATAAACTTTAGGCAATCCGGTATTTGATTAGTAGTAGAAAATGAGGTAATATTCCCCTTCACAATCTTATATTTATATATTTTAGAATAAACTTAAGTAGATTGAGTTTTATTAGCTGTTATTACTTGTTATCCTTTCATTTACACCTCTAGCTATCATGATAAAAGTAAGCATTTTTTTAAAAGTAAGAAATTTTTCAATGCTAAACAGATTAACATTAAAATAAGTCAGAAAATTGGACTGGTGTTTCTTGGTATGATCCCAATTTGAAGTAGCTATCAAATTGATTATGAAAAAATCAAGATTGTCAAAGGATGACTTGCCATAATTTTTTTGACCAAGATGGGTAGTTTAAAGAAAAACAATTTTCACAAAAAAAAAAAGTAAACAATGGAAATGAAAATATTTGAAAAAAATAAGTGTTCATGTGGGATTTGGATCTCTCCATCCCTTTTTCTCATCCTGTTTCTTATTTTCTTATCAAGAGGTAAGTCAGTAACGAACCACTACTATAGCCGGTGTTAGAATCCAAAAATTTCCTTCTGGGACAAGAAACCGTTCATAATTACAAGTACTTGTTAAATACATAATTTGTTCTTGAATATAAGACGACTCTTTTCATGTTAGATAAATTTATTTATTTTTTGGCTAAAATGCACTTTTCACCCCCTATGTTTCAAAAGGTTGCGATTTTGGCCCCCTTTTAAAAAAATGGATATTTTGACCCCCTAACTTTTGGTTCTCTTTTGATTAGCTGATTTTGTTGGAGATTATGACAATTTCTCAGTCTCTGATGGTGTAAACTGGCATGAGGATAGAAGGATGCTGATAAGTGGAGTTCAAACTGACATGGTGTAACTTTTGGCCCCCCTAAAGAATGACCACTTATCAGTTTGGACTCCACTTATCATGTCAGTTTGGACACCATGCAAGTTTGGACTCCACTTATCAACGCCAATTTACACCATCAGAGACTGAGAAATTGACATAAAATCAGCTAATCAAAAGATGTCCAAAAGTTAGGGGGTAAAAATATCCATTTTTTTTAAAGGGGGCCAAAATCGCAACTTTTTGAAACATAAGGGGTGAAAAGTGCATTTAAGCCTGTTTTTTTTCCGAAACATAATCTTTTTTTTCTTCTTTCAAACAATTCTAAAATCTAATTAATACTATTAGTTGATTTATAAAATAAAAAGTTAATATTGAATACATCTATACATAGATAAATTTCATAGTTACATACAAAATGTACACATCAATTAAACTATTATTTTTTCTTAAAAAAAGTGAAATATGTCGTGATGGATGTTTATAATTAAGTACAAAGGGAGTGAGTTAGGATCATTTACAATTTCTATTCTCTCCAGTACTATTGTTTTAATAATAAATACATAAGTGTGACATCAAATGAGTCTCGGTAATTTTTATACGCTTAAAAATATGTCTACCATAAAATAGAGGAAAAATGAAGAGGGAGTATGTAAAATTGGATTTGGATAAATTCCATTTGATCATGCGGCAAGCATATAAAGTTAATTATATTGTCAAACCTTCACTTGGTATAATCCAAAAACATTTCTAACTCACAAAACGTACTTGAGCTCTCTTGACAGAAAATTTGTCCGCAGCACCTAGCTAATCACACAAGGGTCTCGTTCAGAAAATTCTCTCGGGCACGTAACTTGTTATAGAAGATAAATTTGTTTTAATCTTCAAATTGAAAACAACAAGAACGTTAATATCCAAGTCATCATTAGTTTGCCTATTATAAATATACCACATAAACTCTCGAGTACAAGCACAACACATCTTTCTCACATTTAGCTGTTGACTAATCAACTTAAAAGCAGTTGGTTGTCACACTTCATTGGCCATGGCTTCCAAAAATCAATTATATTATAGTATTTCATTGGCATTCATTTTCTGTTTGGGATTGTGTGCTATTCAAGTAACTTCTCGCTCTCTCCAAGTTGACTACATACATGAGAGGCACGAGCAATGGATGAATCACTATGGCAAAGTCTATAAGGATCCTCAAGAAAGGGAGGAACGTCTCAAGATATTCACAGCAAATGTGAATTACATTGAAGTTTTCAACAATGATGCCAATAACAAGCTATACAAGTTAGGCATTAATCAATTTGCAGACCTCACCAATGAAGAGTTCATAGCATCTAGAAACAAATTCAAGGGTCATATGTGCTCCTCAATCACAAGGACAACTGCTTTTAAGTACGAAAATGCAAGTGCAATCCCGTCCGCGGTGGATTGGAGGAAGAAAGGAGCAGTTACACCTGTGAAGAACCAAGGTCAATGTGGTAAGTATCAATCTAATAAGTCATGTACTCAATTCTATATGTGATCAAAAATTGAGTTGTCCTCTAACTATAACTAACTTTGTTTTACCATTTTGTAGGATGTTGTTGGGCATTTTCAGCTGTTGCAGCGACCGAAGGAATTACTAAGTTGAGTACTGGAAAGTTGATCTCTTTATCAGAACAAGAACTTGTTGATTGTGACACAAAAGGTGTGGACCAAGGTTGTGAGGGTGGTCTTATGGATGATGCTTTCAAATTCATCATTCAAAATCATGGACTTAGTACTGAAGCTGCATACCCTTATCAAGGGGTTGACGGAACATGCAATGTAAACAAAGCATCCCCCCATGCAGCTACCATTACCGGGTATGAAGATGTCCCTGCCAACAATGAGCAGGCATTGCAAAAAGCTGTCGCAAATCAACCAATTTCAGTTGCCATTGATGCTAGTGGATCTGACTTTCAATTTTACAAAAGCGGTGTCTTTACTGGTTCATGTGGGACTGAGTTGGATCATGGTGTCACTGCTGTGGGTTATGGTGTTGGTAATGATGGAACCAAGTATTGGTTGGTTAAGAACTCATGGGGAACCGATTGGGGCGAAGAAGGATATATTAGGATGCAAAGGGGAGTCGATGCTGCTGAAGGACTTTGTGGCATTGCAATGCAAGCATCTTATCCTACTGCTTAATTCTCAAACTTAATACTTATACTACCTTAACTCTGTAATTCGAGTAAAACTGTGATTGATTGTGCATTTATAAGCTACAATTTATCATGGTTTCTACAATTAGCTGTGTGTATATTCCATACATCTTATAGTTATACTTGTGCATTTATACAATGAAATATTAAAAGTACATCTTATAGTTCACTATTCTTTTGTGCTGTTTTGTTTGCTTTTCTAATTTTGAAATACAACAAATCTTCTGTGTAACTTACAAAGGGATCTCACAAAGTGTTTCTTGTAACTATTGGATTTTGGTTTTGGTTTTTGAAATATAATGGAAGTCAATCAGATATAAGAGGAATGCTAAATTTGTTTAAAAAAATTTAAGGGAAAATTAATGAAAGTTTACATTGCATTTTGGTAAACAATTTAGTTAAACATTTATCTAACAAATTACTTTGATAAACATATTTGACATTTTTTCAAAGAGTCTAGCGACAAAACTTACACAACATAAAAAGAAGGATATTGTAGATTTGAACCTAGACCCAAGCACATCAAATATTCATGCAACCTTTTATCATATGAGTTACACTTACCAGACTATATACAAGTTATATAATGAGCATGTTAAACTAAATTTAAAAGAATTTATAGGCACTAGTTATTTTTCACTATAAACATATTCAAGCACTAATATAAACTCAAATATACTCTTTCAAACATCACCTCAATCGAGACTATTCCAGCATCTCCATGGAGAATGGCGACTCCCTATGTATTTGGTAGACTGCCCAAACTATACAATAGATAGCTGAAATCTTTCAAAATCTGGAAGAAGAAAAAAATCAACCTATATTACAGCAACAACCAAGGATTATTCCACAAAGGCTGGTGGACTAAATGGACCGATTAACGCCATAATATTCTATGATTTATTATATCTCTATGAAACTCATTAATATTCATGATTTCTTTAATAGTTTCTCCTATAACTTTTTTAGGTCCTTCCTTAGCTTTAGAGATTTAACTACAATCTATCTAACCTATTTTTGACTACTACAAAATTTATTTGTCTTCTCTCCACACGTCCAAACCATTTAAACTAAGTTTTTACCATCTTTTCTACAAGATGCTATCCCAACTTTGCCGATTGATGTCATTCTTATTTTTATCATGTTTAGTCTTACCACATATCCAACGTAATTTTTTTTTTGGTCTCTACCACATTTATTTTAGGTTTAATTAATATGTAGGTCTTTGACTAATCTAATTTTTTTTAAAGAAGTCCTTGAACTATTTTATATTTTTCAATTAAATCTTTACGCTAAATATGTGTTAGTTAATAGTTAATCAATGCTGACGAGTATAATGAGATGTCAACCTCTTTTACACACCTCTTCCACCTACAATTACACTCATATAATTGAAAAATAAGCTTAAAATGGTGCTTGTTAAGATGACGTGTTTAAGGGTTTATTACAAATGTTGTATTCTGAAAGTGTGAGTAGAGGAGATCCCATTAGTGATGTTAAAATGATGTGATACAAAGATGGTTAGAATTTATATTATCTTAGGAAAATTTGATTGATTTTATTGGGGACAGAAGACAATATTAATTTTGTAATGTCATCTACCAAAAATTTCCTTATGGGACAAGAAAATAATCTAATACTTCCTCAGTTCATAATTATAATTTATAAGTATGCATTAAAACCTTAATTTGTCCTTGGATATATTTTCAAATTTCTGGATACATTTTTTTTAAGTTTATTATTTTTGTCAATCATGGTATATATATGGACGGATCAATTGACATCATGACGTCAAACTTAAAAACATGACACATTTGATCATTTCTTTATTGAATAATTGTATTACAAAATTGATATGCCAATAACATAGATCAAAATTAACTCATTTCTTAAACATTCATAAGACGTTAATTTGATGCATCTCATTGACATACCAGGATGATTTTCGATTAATGTGAAATTTATATACATGATCAATATTATAATATCTTTCAATTCAACAATCGATTTCGTAATATGGTTATCCGATAAATAATAATTGAATGTGTCATATAAAAAGTTTGACACCGCGGTGTAAATTGATCTTGTCTCATATATATATATATATATATATATA
>Ga0228710_1007131_pt1 | contig 16671 bp, 8 predicted proteins | sample MedpolnodulmetaG_FD_177995 | JGI IMG/M metagenome (GOLD analysis project Ga0228710, IMG submission 177995) | Root nodule microbial communities from Medicago polymorpha collected in Santa Monica, California, United States - pink nodules | ecosystem: Host-associated > Plants > Roots > Nodule... | reverse complement strand
GGGTTCTTCAATCTTTCTCTCTAACCCTTCTTTCTTCCTCTTGCCCCCTTTCTCTTTCTTCCTTTTCTCAAACTTGTAAAATGATTATACAACCCTACTTTCTTTAATAACTAATACTTATATAGCCTCCACACTTTGGGCTTAACCCTCTTAGTGTCCTAATGGGCTCACAACATTAATAAACCAACCCCCCCAAAGTTTCTCTCTACTAACAGTTAAAATAATAATAACGATCACTTACCGGTTATAAAATAAATCACTACTGAATAGTAACTTGGTAAAAATAATGGTTCTCACTTGAAACACTAAAAATAACCCTCACCATGAAATTACTAATTTGCCCTTGCTCACAAAATGACCAAAATACCCCTGAGTCTAAAAGGACTATAATACCATTCTAACACGAAATCCACTAATCCTAACCCAAAATACACACAGAGGCAATTAATCACACATATAAACACAGATAAATAAATAATAGAATAAATCTAGCGAAAATCGGGCTGTTTCACCTTCCTCTCTTCATGTTTTGCTACTTGCATCTTCTTTCAATTATCCTCCAAACCAAACCTAGCCTTGTTCACTTTTTGCCTACACTCCTCCATCTTACTCTCCAGCCCCTCAACCTTAGACACACCTTTGAACCTGACAAACCAAATGGCCTCCCCCCACCAATCCACCTTGCTAGGCACAACCACCTCCCCCACATGGCCGAACTGAGCAAACAGTTTCCACAAATCTGTCATCGCCGTATCCTCGGGAAACCGGGTAAAAAAACGAGATCGTTTCTTTGTCACCGTTGAGAACACGTTGTTGAGTTCCAAAGGAAAGTCCTCCACCGTACCTGCTCCTTTTCTCCAATGATCTCTCTCTCACTTTGTCCCTTGTGGGCCCTTTCCCCTTAGAGCATCTCTCTAGATTCTCTCTCATCTCTCTATTTTTTTGTCTGCCTAATAATTTTTAATAATAGAGCATCTATTATTAATATACAACTATTTACATTGTCATACTCTCCATATTCTTTATCATTTCCCTTTGATTCATGTTGTGATTATTACATTCTTCAAAACTTTATCTTTGAATATTATTTTTATTCAATTAACATGTTTTGATGAACATGTCGAATCAAATTTTAATTGGATAAAGCATTGCATTCAAAGTCATGTTGTAATTCAAGGTATTTATAATTGATTCCATCTTAAAGCATTTTTTTAACATCCCAAACTGCTTTTCAAGATTGCTGACGGATCCCACAAATCAACACGAGTCTTTTTAACTTATTTTGTCCTCACTTGCATGCTTTCTGGGAAACTTCTTAGAAGGTCACCCATCCCAAAATTGCTCCAAGTCAAGCATGTTTAATTGTGGAGTTCTTATGGTTAGGGCTACCAAAAAGAAGATGCATCTTGTTGATATAGGTAGTACCAAATAATTTTTATAAGTTTTCCTTCAACCATGCAGTCCCATACTTGAACGACTTTAGGATCCCTCACATTCCGATGTGATTCTGTTTTGCCTAGAAGCTGCTAGGAGCCGGATAACTCCATACCCTCATCAATCTCGGGCATTACATGCCCACCAAGTGGAGGCGGTACATGCCCACCAACTTCCTCTAGGTTCGTCCCCGAACCACATCGTACTTGAAAAGGTCTGCTCTGATACCATTTGTAATCTCAAAAAATGCTTTCAGGATTGCAGACCAACCCCACACACCAACACGAGTATTTCCAGCGTGTTTTCTTCCCACTCGCACGCTTTCCGAAAAACTTTCCAAAAGGTCACCCATCCCAAAATTGCTCCAAGTCAAGCATGTTTAACTGTGAAGTTCTTATCATTTGGGTTACCAAAAACAAGATGCATCTTCTTTTCAGTAACCCAAACCATAAAAACTTTTCATTGGTTTTTTTGTTCTCTTTTAAAAAAAACCAAACAATATTAAATAATATTAAGAAATTTAATGCTCGTTGAAAATAAAAATTTAAAGGGATTAATTAAATGAATTTTTTGTATGTTATTAATATATTATTCTTTATTTCTTTTTGCTTTCAACCATAATAACAATAACAATACTCTCCATTGTTTTTCATTTATAGATAACAAAAAAAAAGTAAACATCAACACATTTAGTGCTTTTTTAGGGGACATTTAATGCCTGTTAAAAAAAATTAAAGGGGTTAATTAATACTTCCTCCGATTCTAGAAATAAGAAAAGAATCTTTTTTCAGTTCATTGAAAAATTAATGTACTTAGACTATAATCTAAACTAAATACATCATTTATTCAATAAATCTGAAGAAAAAAAATAATATTCTCTTACATTTAGAATCGAATGGAGTAAAAGACATTTGTAAGTTATTAATGTATTTTTTTTAAAAGAATAAGTTATTAATATATTTTACTTTATTTTATGATCAACACACTCTCAATTGTTTTTCAATTAATTTTACAAAAAGCCAAAAATATAAAGTATATTGACCAATTTAATACTTGTTGAAAAACACAATTTTAAGGACTAATTAAATAATAAAAATATTTGCACGTTATTAATGTGTTCTTCTTTATTGTACAATGATTTTTTTTGGTCAGTTTTTCCCTTTCGGCCGAGGTTTGATCCTCGAACCTTGCATATATTATGCATTGTCCTTACCAACTGAGTTAATCTCACGAGGACGTTTTTCCCTTTCTAACACACCGTAATTAGGATCTTGAGTAGGCGGTCTAAGGTAAACCCAAGGTCTAGATCGTTTGAACCGTTCAGACTAATCATCGAATCGAAAGGAGACTATTCGAATATTTTAGTATTGAACTATCTCGCAAAATGCGATTTCAGAAATCAGACATGGGTTCTCTTTCTGAGTATAGTCATATTGCCAACTCTTCCAACACCATGTTGATTGTCAAAAATGTTTTATTTGGGTATATTTAAAAAAAGGCAAACAATATTTAATATAACAAATATAATACTTGTTAAAAATTTAAATTTAATACACCAGAGGTCCTTTAAGTTTAAGGTTTGTAACAGATTGGTCCTTTAAATTATTTTCGTCACGCATAAGTCCTTTAAGTTTGAGGTTTGTAACAGATTGGTCCTTTAAGTTATTTTGATCACACATAAGTCCTTAAAGTTTGCAAACGTTTTAAATTTAGTCCTTCTACCACATCATCGTTATGGTTAACAGAAGGACCAAATTGAAAACGTTTACAAACTTAAAGGATTTATGCGTGACCAAAATAACTTAAAGGATCAATCTATTACAAACCTCAAACTTAAAGGACTTATGTGTTACCAAAATAACTTAAATGATCAATATATTACAAACCTCAAACTTAAAGGACCCTGGTGTAAATATTTTTAGGTTATGTATATCTTTCAAAGAAAAAAAAGGTTATGTATAGGATTTTATAATATTATATTATACTTTATTAAATATTTTTCGTTTATTGATTTTCTATATATTTTATTAAAGCTCTTGCTAGTAGTATTATGCAACACTCAAAATAGTTCAGCCAATCAATCCCATTCCACATTCCTTAATAAATGAATTCTAATATTGTCAAAATATATTCTACTTATTTTAATAAAACTTTTAAAATTAATCTCTAAATTATTGAGTGGCAATTTTTTTTTTAAACAGTAACAATCAAAATATTATGAAACATACTCCAGGGATAATATTAAACTTAAGTTTCGACACTAGCATAAAAATAAAAATTTCTCATAGATAAGGGAGAAATTCAAATAGAACTTATTCATAAAAAGTTAACGAAACCTTTAACATTCTCTTTCTCTAAAACAACGAATTTTCAAATAAGTGTAAGTAAATTATTTATAATCTTAGTAAGCTTCAATTTTCATAGATTTTGTATGGCTTCCAACTAGTGTCACTCATATGATTCGTTACACGTTATGTGCATGCAAACTCTCTTACAATAACAAATAGTTAGGGAATAATCAGAAAAATTATGATAACAAATGATTTTTCATTTTCTAATTATGATAACAAATCATGATTTTTCATTTTCTTATTCTAACGTATTGATACAAAGGTGATGTATGGGCATACTATGCAATAGAATGTGCTGCCAAGTCTCAACTCTAAACTTGGAGCAATTACTTTTGTCTTTGATGCAATTAGACATTAATGACTCTTGATTTAGATTATTAGTTTACACATGCATTCGTTAAGATATGATCAAAGACATAGTGTAAACAATATGGAATGTATGTTAAAAAATATGAACAATTTAACATGGATGAAAATGGAGGTTACATAATCAAGGAGTTTCTCTTCAGATTAGTTTGCCAAAACTATACCTATTTTAGAAATATTCATCATGGAATCAATGGTAATATATAAACATGCATAACCTGAGTTATTATATACAACAAATTTCTGGTTTAGTATATATCAAATACTGTTTATCTTTCACTTTGTCCTTGAAATATCAAGCTCCTTATGACTAAACTAACGTGTAGTGCAAATGCCTGCAACTTTACAGCAACTAAGCCTTATCCTGCTAAGTGGAGTCGGCTACATGAATCAAACGACGTCATAGTTTTCTATCAAAAACCATGTCTTTCTCCAACTCATTTAAATGCCTGCAACTTAACAAACACAAATTCTTATCAAGTAAAATAATGGATATGTGTAGTATCTATATAGGCATAATAAAACATAGTTAAAAAGCAGATCAAATATAGTGACATGAAATGGCCAATTTGTTGCATTTTTAGCAACCTGCCAAATGCCAATTGTCCAGAAAAAGATTGCAATATCTCTATCTAACTCCTCGTATTTTATTTATTTTATACTTTCGGAAAGAAAAGAAATATAAATGCAAAATCGGATTCTTAAATAATTTAATAATATTTTCTTCAGAAAGAAAAGAAATATAAATGCAAAATCGGATTCTTAAATAATTTAATAATATTTTCTTTGAATAACCTCATTAAGTTGAAAATTAAGAGTAAAGCAAAAAAAAAACTAAAATGTTGAATACGGTGATAACATGCCATCAATTTTTACATTTATTACGGCTTTTTCTTATTTTGTTCCTTTTGTATAAAGAAGCATTTTTTTTTATTACTATGTTATAGATACAGAGTATCCACCCCGTTTAGCATCGACTAATCTTTGACGGGCAACCGGTTGAACACACAAAGTGGATTCTCTTATAAGGAAGGTTTGTAACTTTACCCTCTATAAAATCCTGAATTCCGCAAACACTCCTCATCCAAAACAAAGAAGCGAGGAAGTATTTTCATTTTACATTAGAGTTTCTGCAACTATGGAGAAGAGCGATGGGAAAGCCTGTGGGATTTGTGGGAAGTGGTTCTCCGGCGGGAAAGCCCTTGGAGGCCACATGAGATCTCACATGGTTCATTTGCCGATTGCTCCAAAGCTTGAAACTAATACTCAAGCTGTAGACAATTCGGCCGATTCAACCCATCGTCGAAATCAATTTGCTTCCCTACAGACTTGCCTTCCCGAAATACAACAAACACAGAATTTCCTATCCATGAAACAAAACTTCACTGCCTCCTCTGCAAACTCAAACAGAGAAAATGAATTTGTGTCCAACCCAAAAATCCCAACCCGCAAGAGATCCAATTGCGGTCGTGAATTTAATGCTGCGGCTGATACAGAAGATATGTCAAAAGATCCAGGTGTTTTGATGGTATGGGGTTTTTACAAAGATGCGCAAAAAAGGGAAGGGATCAAGAAACAAAAAATGAGGGCAAAAGATGGCGAAAGCAGTACAGGTGACTCGCTTGCACAAGCAGACTCTGAAGCCAGGTTCAACTGTGAGAGGTGCGGAAAAATGTTCCGATCTTATCAGGCTCTTGGTGGGCACAGAGTATACTGCAAAAGAGACAATGATGGTGATTTAATAGATCAGAAACCTTTTCACTGCCCAAATTGCAACAAAGTGTTCAAGTCTGCTCAGGCACTCGGTGGACACAAGAGGGTACACTCTTCCAGTGCTAATGAATTTCAAAGTGTGCCACACCCGTATTGAATTTTCAAGTCCCTAGTGATGATCCTCTATTTCTCAAAAAGCAATCGTAGAGATGGGGAATTGACAGACTTGATTTGTGATTCTGTACACAGTTTTTAACTGTGTTCAGTTCTGAATGTTATGAACAATGTTTGATTTCAATCATTTTAAGTTTTAACAATTTGACATTGTGGGTTTATATTTATGTAAGAGGGATCTTTGTTTTGATTATCATTTCAGAGTTCATGCTAGTAGTTTTTATTTTTTTTGTCTGTTAATTCATGTTGTTCAGTGTTATTAATCGCAGAAAACAATGGCGTTCAAATTTTGTAACGCAGCAGTGCTATAGCGCCGCTATAATCACTATTTGACAGCATCTTGTACTAAATAGCATATCTCCGAACACACTACAGCACAGCTATAGCCAGCATTTAACAACACTCATTTTTAGCCCAACTATTTCTCCATATCTCCATAAAGAACAAAATAAACTAAATAATCATATTTTCTTTTGTTTGCACATGTATGGATTTAGATCAAACTTCATCAGCTCCTACTCTGTTTTTGAACATGTACAAAGCCTAGGATGACTGGCTTCACTAATGGGACATTAGAACTCTTCACAAAGCTTATACTTATGAACAATGTTGTTAAATAGAAGCCATGGCACGACAATAACAGAATGGCGTGGCAGATTTTTTGACAACCGCCATAGACAATTTGTGAAGGGATGCCCATCATGGCAGTGCCATAGGCTACAATGTGTGTTTATATGGTGGCTATGAAGCACAGACACGGACACATATTGACATCGACACGGACACATATTGACATCGACACCGACAATAATTTGAGAAAATGACATAATTCAATGTAATCATATATGTCAATGTCAGACACGATACATATCCGACACCATGACACGCCTAATCCGATGAGTATGTGCTTCATGGCGGCTTTTGGCCTTCTGCCAACAACAACACTGCTTATGACGTATGACTCCCCACACCATGGCTTAGACAAATGGATTCACATCTTATATAAAAAGAAGTAACACACATCATAGATAACTTGCTGAACAACAATCATAAATAAAATGTCTTTGTTACTATATACTCATCGAAGCTTCAACATAACTACAAGTGTTATCTGTGTCATTATTTTGATGCAAAAATATCTTCAAATTTCTTTGAACCTAGGAAGAAAACTTTTGTTCAAATTATGTGTTTAACCATAGGAAAGGTTCAGTGCCAAGCTGCTATGCCTATGCATATGCTCTGGTATGGTTTTCTAGGAGAGAAATTGCGCTTTGATGAATTATCCCTTTTTCAAAATTTGATAACTCCTTTGAGTTATTCTAATAGTTTGTTAGAATCCATTACTGGCAAAAAGGCTAGATGTAAGAGAAATACGTAAGAAATCATGATCATACAAAAGAGGTATCAGATCTATTGCCAAAAGTTAAGATATGCCACTAAGATTCCGTAAATAAAAAACCAGCATTTGGGATTTTGCAAAAGTGTAGTACTCTCTAATGGGCCCCAGGTGACTGAAAAAAAAAAAGAAGCGGACAAAACTGTAGAGGTGGCAACTAGTTCGAATAATAAAATGGGGAAAAAAGCAAAACCCAAGCGGTTGAGAAGGCTGAATGAAGTCATATAGGAATAGCAAATTTATATATTTATTTGTGCATGTTCTATTGGTTCTTAAACATACTTCTAGTGTTGTCAATCACAGATCGGAGAATGGAACTGCATATTTTACTCTGTTCTCTTTGGTTCCACTTTTAATTTCATTTCCATGATGTGTCATATACCAATCTCTGCTCTTGCCTAACTCATCTTTTAGTAGTTAGAGTTTCGTTCTTTGATTAAAGAAGGAAATGAGATAGAAAGGGAATATCGAGATTAAGTAATGGTTTCATTTTTTATTATCGAAGATAAGTAAATGGAGAAAGAAAGAATTATGAGATTTTTTATTTTTAGGAGAAACAACACCTTACATGGGGAAGATGTGTAAAATCTTGCCACATGTGAATCCTAAATGATCCAAAAGCACCACATGCGCATCTCTATGAATGTTAACTCAAGCTTCTTAACCTTAAGACCAATTTGACTGATGGAGTCATCTTTTAGGGACCGCTTGAGTAATCTCTGTCATCCAGGAACAAATTTGACCAATCCCTTATCTTTAAAGGACCAAAATGATTATTAATATTATCTAACGTTGTCACACTATTATGTGTGTGGATAAATATTGTCTCTAAATACTTTCCTATTCTTTTATACAGATATTGGACACAAGAAAACTCCACAAAATTGATAGTCTGTCACAAATTCATTTGTAACTCTTCTCATATCATTACTCACCCTTTTATCCATCGATTTATGAAGCTTGGGAACTTCCATTTTTATTTCAGATTAACACATTAGTTAACAACATGCCAATCATAAAGCAAGCAATAAGAAATCCAGAACAAATACATCGCAACTCCATCAGTCTTCTACCCTAGGGTTGAACACGTAGGATACTATATCGGCAGTATATGTATTATTGGTCCCTTTAAGCAATCAAAACGATTGTTATTACGATAAGTATGACCAAGTTAATATATTAACTTGTGCCGACTAAACACGTTCATAGCAGATAAATGCAAGATAGAAGACACGAATGAAACAAATATTCACCTTTCGGAAAAGTATGAACTTACTTTGATATGCAAAACTGAAATAGAGACCTCAGTTGCAAAACTTTGATCTGCAATTAGTTGTCAAAACAAAATAAATTAGCTTAAATAGTACATGTATGTATATAATGGTGTCGTTTGATCTGTAGGGTAGTAGTATTAACCCTTGCAAATATTTAGCACTTTTAAAAAATCTTATGCAATTACAACAATTATTAGATTGAAGCATCAGATATTCTCTCTATACCAAACCAATCAAGCTCTATTTACCATATAAATAAACTGTACATGTTAAGAAAAATTCCATTAGAAGAACTTTGCCTTCTCAAAAATCATTTTCTGCATGCTATCGATAATCTGTACAAGATAAAACGATATTGCAAAATGAGTAAATATCTCATACCCGGTTCCGTACCAAAGCATCTTAGTTACAAACTTAATGTAATTCTAATCCCTACAAATATCAACAGAGAGACGAAGATGCAGATGAAGATGATCTAGATTCTAGATGAAACACCAGTAGGGTAATAGTTAAAACAAATTAAACACTTGGGGAAAAAGACTTGGCCTGAAATAGAGGCACTGCATTCAACTTGAGCTCTATGAACAGCAATTTTCACAGTCCATAATAAGTGTCACCAACATCACCTTCACATTGTTCCAAAACATAAAAGGACTAAAAGCTAGTTGTATAAAAACCATGACCACTAACTAACGACACCATTTTCCATCAAGTGAAAAAGCAGTGTCTCTTCTCTCTCCAAAACCACTTCCAGCAACATTTGTTACCCGACAAGTCTTGTACCCTAGCTTCTTTAATTATTTATTAATCTAAAACTAAAAGGAAAGCAATTGAATAACATCCAAATAATTTTGTAGAAAATAACTAACTAGATGATTGATGATTGATATGATAAAATTAGAAATCTAGGAACAAGTAATGAGAGTTGGGTTGATCAACATCTGGTTGGGATGGTCTACCATTGCAAAATTTAGGACAAGGTCAGAAAAGGGGAGGACACAAAGGAAGTAGCTGATAGTAAAGAGAAGTAGAAAGTTTGAGCAGAAAGGGTGACTGCTGAGAGCCCTGGAGGCTCTGATGAAAAAGGAAGCAATGGTCATATTTACCCAAATTTAAGAAGCAAACATACCAAACGCATACAACTCCCACTTCTAATTAAGCTCTTAAAGGCTACAAAATAACACAAAATATAAAGCACATTCAACAGCAAAACAACCATCCACATATCCAATCATAAATAAGTGTGAAAAATCAATAATATCAAGTCATAGTGTCATACTGTAACTATATTCTGAAGCTCAATCAACTGAATATTTGAACAAGCATATAGATGTATGGTAGATAAAAATTTACAATCACCAAAGGACATATGATTAAAGTTTAGAAAAATCAAAGGACATACGATTGACTACTCCATTGCTCCTCTAATCATCATCTCCATGGTGGCATCTCCTCCTCTTTTCTGATTTTTTGACATCCCTACCCTTCCTTGAACCATTATATCCATCACCCGAATCACTGTCAGTTGACGATGAAGCCCTCTTGCTATTTCGCTTGTGCCGCGAAGTAGAATCCTCGGATGTTTCAGAATCAGAATCTGAAAGAGGACTTCTCCTTCTCCTCTTCTCTTTTCTACTCTTCCTTTTCTTGTGCCTATATTCATCACTATCATCTGGAGACTTGTCCCTCCTGCTTCTCCTGTGCTCCCTCTTTTTCTTCCTCCTCCTTTCATCGGAGCCATCTGAATCACTAGCTTCCCTCTTAGTCTTAACACTCCTTTTCTTTTCCCTACCTCTCTTTTTCCTCTTTCGGTCAGAATCTTTGTCTGACTCATCATCATCTGAGTCATCCTTTTTTCTATAAGAACCTCTCTTCTCACTAACTTTCTTCCCAGACCTTTTAGCAATAGCTCTCTCAACCTCTGAATCAATCTCAGAATCTGAACTCTCGCTATCCTCTTCCTCCTCTTCTGAGCTCTCAACATTACTTCTCTTATCCACCTCAGCCTTTCCCGTCAACTTATCCATTCCAACAAACCCCAGTGACCGCATTGCTTCAAGATCCTTCTCCTCCTTGTCATCTTTGATTTTCAGTGTTCTTGCACTGAAACTTGAGGTGCCCAACACGGCCGCACTTCTTGCAAGCTCCACGGGACACATCCACGTCAGCATTGGTTTTCTTAGCGAGCTGTAGAAACCCTTGGAAGCTGGCATATGCATTATCTGCATCAGGGTCTGCATTTGGCTGACTTTGAGAAGTATCCTTGTCATCCTTATTGGGTGCTTAAGGGTCATAGCCAATGGCACTCTGCCATATGCCATGGGTTTGGAGGGCTGCACTACTGTGAACCCTATTGTTCGCAGGCATGCGAACCCTACCTGCTGTAGCCGGCATCTTAAGATTTCAATGTAATTCCAGAACCTGGGAAGAAAAAATGAACAAAAACACAACCTGATAAAATATCATTATGTGTAGAATGAAGGATATGATCTTAACCTAAAATTCACACAACTATAATACACAGCAACAATAACAGCAACCTAGCAATCCCATTAAGTGGGGTCAACTACATGGGTCAAATTGCCGATTCCTCCAAAGTTTGAAACTAATAATTAAGCTGTAGACAATTCGGCCGATTTAACCCACGTCGAAATCAATCTGCTTCCCCACAGACTTGCCATCCCGAAAAAACTACAAATACAGAATTTCCTATCAATGAAACAAAGCTTCTCTGCCTTCCCCGCAAACTCAAACAGAGCAAATGAATCTGTGTCCTACACGGAAAACCGAACCCACAAAGAGATCCAATTGCTGCCACAAACTTAATGCAGCGGCTGATACAAAAGATCTGTAAAGAGATCCAAATATTATGATGGTATGGGGTTTTAGAAAGATGTGCAAAAAAGGGAAAGGATCAAGAAACGAAAAATAAAGGCAAAAGACGGCGAAAGCAGAGGTAACTTGCTTGCTCAAGCAGACTCTCAAGCCAGATTCAAGTGTGAGAGGTGGGGAAAAATGTTCCGACCTGGGCACAAAGCATACTTCAAAAGTGAACACAATGGTGATTTAACAGATCAGAAGCCTTTTCCGTGCCCATGTTGCAACAGTGTTCAAGTCTGCTCAAGCACTCGGCGGACACAAGAGGGCACACTTTTCCAGTGCTAATGAATTTCGAAGTGTGCCACACCCGTATTGAAATTTCAAGTCCCCGGTGATGATCCTCTAATTCTCACACAATGCAATGAAGGTGAGAAAAACACAAGAAGAGGGAGTTGAACTGTGTTTGTTTTTTCTTCGTTTTCTCCTAAAGTCAAAATCGGAAGTAGTCATGTCCCCTTGCACTTCCAATGAGAGTTTGTAATCTCAAATTACAATTGTTCAACACTACAACTAGTATGAGACTTCAAATTACTCAAGCACACAAGCAATAGATTTCCTATGCTCAAGCACCCAAGCAAGATACTTATAATGCTCAAGTATAACTGCAAGAGACTTCTAATGCTCAAGCACAACTGCTTACAATCAAACAGATTTACACATAACATTGTTTGAATTTGAACACTTAATATACAATCAGTAATGTTCACAATACAAATCAATTACAGACTCTTAAGACTTGAGACTATAGAATTTCTAAAAAAATGGACTTTGCTAAGAAATTTTAAGTTACTTTGAAATGCAAACAATAACAGAGTATGAATTGTTGTGAGAGTCTAGCTTTTGTATGTGTGTGTATTGCTCAAGTCTGTTGTATTGTTTCTTCCAACTTGTAGGTCTTCACTCCTTTATATAGTGGTGCGAAAAATACGTTAGAGAATTGCCAGCACAAAAAAAATAGTCGTTTGAAGTTTGTTGATAATCACCAATGATCTTTTGCCTGATATGGTTATTGTCCTATGAATCAATTTCAAATCCATTCCTTGTATGAAGGAACATTTCTGCAGGCAGAGCTGTTATCCTTGTCTTGTTACAAAGTACGACCAAAGTAGTGGAGAAGGTGGTTGTACAGTTCGTACATTTGTCCTTTTTCAACGTTAATAAGCATCTAATGCTTTCAAATTTCATCTCAAGGCCGTTGTTGAACTTCTTTCCGTCTTTAGCAACTCTTAGGCATGATTAAATGAGATTCCAGCTTTTGAAGCTTTAAGTTCTTCAGCTCCTGATGAACTTCAGCTTCTGGTGATCTTGCTTCTGATAAACTGACTTCTGATGATGTCATCACTTCAGGAGCGCTTTGAACTTCAGGAGCACTTTTCTTCGGGAGCTTCAAGCTTCCTTTTTGTTGATTCTTTTGCTCTCTTTTGTTCTTCCAGAACCTCTTAAAGATATAATATTTTGTCTATGGTCCTATACACTTGAACAAATATTAGCATATCCAATTGACAATTTTTAATACCTTGTTATCATCAAAACTCTAAGGGTAACATATGTTAAACATTTTTCGTTCTAACAATCTCCCCCACTCTAAGGGTAATATTTGTTAGACGTATTTTGATCCAACATGCAATTGTAGAGATAGGAATGATTTGTGATTCTGTACACAGTTTTTAACTGTCTTATGTTCTGAATGTTATGAACAATATTTGATTTCAATCATTTTAAGTTTTAACAATTTGACAGTGTGGTTTTATATTTATGTAAGAGGGATCTTTGTTTTGATTATCATTTCAGAGCCTGTGCTAGTAGTTTCTATCTTCTTTGCATTTCATTCATGTTTTTCAGTGTTATTAATCGCAGATCGTGGAAAATAATGGTCTTCAAATTTCGTAGCGCAATTGTGCTATAACACCGCTGTAATCACTATTTGACAGCATTTTGTGCAGAATAGCGTATCACGGAACACACTACAGCGCGGCTATAGCCGTTATTTAACAACACTGGCATTTAGCCCAACTATTTCTCCATATCTCCATAAAGAACTAAATAAACAAAATAATCATATTTTCCTTTGTTTGCACGTGTATGGATTTAGATCAAACTTCATCAACTTCTACTTTGTTTTTGAACATGTACAAAGCCTAGGATGACTGGCTTCACTAATGGGACATTAGAACCCTCTAATTTTCACAAAGCTTGTACTTATGAACAATGTTAAAAGGAAGCCGTGGCATATTTTTTTTACAACTGCCATAGACAATTTGAGAAGAGATGCCCACCATGGCAGCGCCATAGGCTACAATGTGTGTTTATATGGCGGCTATGAAGCGGACTCAAACACGAACATGGACATATCGACACCAACAATAATTTAAGAAAATGACATAATTCGATGTATTCATATGTGTCAGTGACATGATACGTATCCAACAACTTGACATGCCTAATCTGAGGAGTATCTGTGTTTCATGGCGGATTTTGGCCTTCCAGCAACGACAACACTGCTTATGACGTATGACTCCCCACACTATGGCTTAGACAAATGGACTCACATCTTGTATATAAAGTAACACATCATTATGTACTTATTGAAGCTTCAACATAATTACAAGTGTTATCTATGTCATTATTTTGATACAAAAATATCTTCAAATTTCTTTGAACCTAGGAAGAAAACTTCTGTTCAAATTTTGGGTTGAACCATAGGAAAGGTTCCGTGCCCTCTAATGGGCCCCAGGTGACTAAGAAAAAAATAAGCGGACAAAAGGCAACTAGTTCATATAATAAAACGGGGAAAAAAGCAAAACCCGGGCGGTTGAGAAGGCTGAATGAAGTCATATAGGAACAACAAATTCATATATTTATTTGTGCATGTTCTATTGGTTCTTAAACATACTACTAGTGTTGTCAATCACAGGTCGGAGAATGGAACGGCATATTTTACTTTGTTCTCTTTGGTTCCACCTTTTTTATTGAAATAAAAATGTGTTACTTTAAATTTTTGTCGAATTCATTTTGTTCTGTGAAAAACTATTTATCAAATGCTCTAATTACAATAAGCTCACTGATACTATACCATGCATAATAATCCTATCAACAACACTCTGTTAGCTTCTTTTGCTTCTATATAAAAATAGAACACAAAAGGTCCCCTAGGACCAAGATGCGGGATAACAATTGACAACGAGAAAAGGAAATTTCACCTCCCTGATGTGTCATATACCAATCTCTGCTCTTGCCTAACTCAACTTTTAGTATTTAGAGTTGCATTCTTTGATTAAAGAAGAAAATGAGATAGAAAGGGAATATCGAGTGTTGAAATTTGGGGCCTAACTCATCCTTACAAAATCGGGTTGTAAGGTGAGGAGTGCCTCCTCTTTATAAACTCTTCTCAATAGTCCTATCTATCCAATGTGAGACTAAATCCACCCCCTCAAAGCCAACACAATGAAGGTGTTGGAGGCTGCAATGAAGGCAAACCAAAGGCCGCAATTTAGGCGACTAGGGACAGACCGCAATAAAGGCGGAATTTCCAACATCGAGATTAAGTTACGGTATTTTTTATTATCAAAGATATGTAAATGAGGAAAGAACGAATTATGAGATTTTTTATTTTTAGGAGAAAAACGCCTTACTTGGCGAAGATGTGTAAAATCATGCCACATACGTGAATCTCAAGTGATTCTAAAAGCACCACATGAGCATCTCTGCGAGTATTAACTCAATCTTGTTAACCTAAAGACCCATTTGACTGTCAATCACCAAGCAATCAATAAGAAATCTAGAACAAATTTACAACAAATTAACAATCCCATCAGTCTTCTACCCTAGGATTGGATAATATATATGCAGCATATATACTACTCGTGATTTTAAGCAATCAAAGCGAATGTTATTATGATAAGTATAATAAGTTTTGTATGTTGTATATTAACAAACTGAGCTGACTTGTTTCCTGTATATATGTCGGCACTCCAAAGAAAGGTGTAGGTTTTAAATTTGATCATCAATATATATTATTCTTCCAATATATTTCATAACCAAATTCCATTATTTCCGTATATTTAAAATGATTACATAAATAATGCATTATCTCTCAGTCAATGTTTTAAAAACTGAACCGGACAAGGGGAATCAGGAAAGGGAAGGAAGCTTTAAGAGAGAATTTAGATCAAATGGTATCATATTATTGGAAACGGTGGATCCTCTCCCGTTAAAATTTTCCACATTAGAATCTCAGAACCGAGCATCCCATACTGCTCAATGTGGTACTTGGGTACCTCATAATCCTCAAGTCTCTGTCGGGTTCGGTCCCCATATTATCATTGATATATGGGAATGGATTCTCTCTAATGACAGTATTGTCAAATAGCAGTTATAGCATAGCAGAAGTTGAACAAACCGCTATTTGCCGCGATCCATGATTGACAACATTGAATGAGACAGTATGGTCATCATGTGAAATCTAGACCCTTAAAAAGTAAAAGAGTAAAATGGTTAGTCCAATGTTGAAAACATGAAATATTTTCAATGGACTTAATAGAGTTGTATTTATAATCCATTCATTTATGAAGCTTCCATTTTTAACGAGTAAATTAGAAACATGCAAGTCACAAAGCAAGCAATAAGAAATCAAGAACAAATACATAACAATCCCATCAGTCTTCTACCCTAGGGTTAAAAATCGAGTCCAGTGTGTATTGAATTGAAAATAAATAATACGAATAATAATATAATCTTAATAATAATAATAAATTAAATCCAATAAAGTTTTGCAGTTACCAAATAAATCAAGCAAGGGTTCTGAGAATCGCGGCTATGCGGTGCAGGAGAGGAAAGGAAAACCCGACGACCAAGTGTTGTTGACTATGCGGCAAAGGGCTGATGGGCAATCAATGGGAGCGAGGTTAGTTTTAAATCTTATTTTATTTCAAGAGATTCTATAACTAAAATTAGATGGCGTTTAGCCTGGCACAATAAACTTTTTTCCCACCATGGGAAAGTTGCAATTTTACTGCCACGTGCCAGTTAACACAGGTTGTTTTTTTTTTTTATTTTTTTTCAAGTGTTACAAAAATGTAATATT